>Ga0129315_1000231_pt1 | contig 58792 bp, 58 predicted proteins | sample Cm827metagenome_FD_94432 | JGI IMG/M metagenome (GOLD analysis project Ga0129315, IMG submission 94432) | Eastern black-and-white colobus group fecal microbial communities from Wisconsin, USA - Cm827 metagenome | ecosystem: Host-associated > Mammals > Digestive system > Large intestine > Fecal... | reverse complement strand
CTTCTGATATTAATGCAGTTGCCAGACCGCATTTTTATTATATCAGAAGGAGTTTTTTTATTGTGCCCAAAGCTATAAGCTCTTTTGAACCCCACGTCTAACGCGGGGTATTCTAAATACAATAAAAAAAGAGCTATAAATAACAGCTCTTCTTATTCTTAAGAATTTTTTAAAGAAACATAATCCTTATATTCTTGTAATTCTCTTAATTTACTTAACTCTTCATCCTTCTTCATATAATCAAAAAATATATCATTAATTTCTATACTCTTTAATAAATCTTTAAATCCTAATTTAAATTCATTTATATTAGTATAAAAGCAACATCTATTATAATATAAGAAACTTGCATTTGGATTATATTCTATACCTTTGCTTATAATTTCTATAGCAGTTCTAAAATCCCTTTTTTCTTTATATATTATAGCTAAATTTAAATAACTATATGGATATTTAGGATTTTCATTTATTGATTTAAGATAAAATTCCTTTGCTTCTTCTTCATTGTTTAAATTCTTAAGTAATACTCCCATATTAAATAAAACTCTAAAATTCCCAGGCTCTATACTTAAAGCTTCCCTCATATATATTAGGGCTTCTTCATAATCTCCCATTTCTTCATAAATACAACCTAAATTAGCATTTGCCCATAAATCTCTTGGCACTAATTCTATTACTTTTTTATAATACTCAATTGCATTATTCACATACTTTAATTCATCATAAGCATTTGCTAAGAAAAAATATGCTCTATCATATTTGGGATCTAGTTCAATTGCCTTCTTATAAAATTCTATAGCTTCTTCTAAGAATCCATCTTCATCGTATAAAACTCCAAGTCCATAATAAGCCCTCGCATCAGTTTCATCCCTATCAATGGCAATCCTATATTTTTCTTCTGCTTCATTTTTATAACCAAGTTTATCATAAAGTAAAGCCATATCAAGAATAAGTTCTATATCATTCTTTCCTTCTTCAAATCTAAAAGCCTTATTATAAAATTTAAGAGCCTTAGAATATTCTTTTTCTTGCACAAAATTTCTTGCTATATTTAAATAATTTTCAAAAATATATTTTTTATCTGACATCCTTACCTCATTATTCCTTTAAAAAAATTTGTATTCCTTTCATAATAATATTAAAGAATACTACTTCAATTATACCAATAAGACCAATAACAATAATAAAATTCATATTGAAATATATTGCTGAGGAAGATAGAAAAACGTATAAAGCCCCTTCAACTAAAACAATTTCTCCAATCCATATTGAAAAACTTTTAATATCAGATATTTTTTCAATATCAAAATCTGCATTTATATAAGAAAAACTTTCTACTATTGGTTTTAAAATTGATAGCTTTTTCTTTGTAGTTACTAAGCCACCTATAATAAGTTCTGTAACTCCCCATACTAATATTAATATATTTAGAAACAAAATTAATCCCTCCATTTATAAGATTACTTTATATTATATATATTTTATATCTTTTTTTATCAAAGTAAAATAATATTATATAACAATATAAAATTAATTAGGAGCTGTATATGCAGCTCCTAAAATTATTACTTTGTAAGTTTAAAAGTATTATTTTCTATATCTACTATACAACTTCCACCCTTTGATAAATCTCCAAATAATAATTCATCAACTAACAGAGGTTTTATTTCTGAATTAATAACTCTTATTATTTCTCTGGCTCCAAATTCCTTAGATAATCCCTTTTTACTTATAAAAGCAATAGCTTTATCAGTAAATGTTAATTCTATATTTTTTTCCTTTAATTTATCTTTAAATTTATTTAATTCCTTATTAGTAATATCTCTTGCCATATCTTCATTTATTTGATTAAATACAACTATTTTATCTAATCTATTCCTAAATTCAGGAGTAAATGCCCTTTTAACTTCATCACTTATAGCTTCATTATTTACTGTCCCTCTTGCAAATCCAACTAAATTTTTACCTATATCTCTAGCTCCAGCATTTGAGGTCATAATTAATATAACATTTCTGAAATCTGCCTTTCTTCCTTTATTATCTGTTAGTGTTGCATAATCCATTACTTGTAATAAAACACTTAATATATCAGGATGAGCTTTTTCTATTTCATCTAACAATAATACACAATTTGGCTTCTTTCTAATTGTATCAGTTAAAAGACCACCTTCTTCATAACCTACATATCCTGGTGGAGAGCCTATAAGTTTAGATGCTGCATGCCTTTCACCATATTCACTCATATCAAATCTTACTAGTTCTATACCTAAAGTCTTTGATAACACCTTAGCTATTTCAGTTTTACCAACACCAGTTGGTCCAACAAATAGCATTGATGCAACTGGCTTATCTTCATCATTTAATCCAGCTCTTGACATCTTAATACATCTTGAAACTTCTTCTATTGCTTGATTTTGACCAAATATTGCATTTTTTAATTCTTCTTCTAGTATTTTTAGTGATTTTATTTCTGTATTTTCTATGGTTTTCTTAGGGATATGACATATCTTAGATATTATTTCTTCAATTATAGATTCATCTACTAATCCATTAGAATATTTTTCTCTATTTATATCTACAAATGCTCCTGCTTCATCTATTATATCTATAGCTTTATCAGGTAAGAATTTATCATTAATATATTTAGAGCTTAAATTAACAGCTGATTTTAATGCTTCATCAGTATAACTTACTTTATGATACTCTTCAAATACATCCTTAACACCTTCTAATATATCTATGGTTTCTTCAATAGAAGTTTCCTTCACCTCTATTACTTGAAATCTTCTTACTAGTGCTTTATCCTTCTCAAAATACTTTTTGTAATCATCATAGGTAGTTGCTCCTATAAACCTTATTTTCCCTTCAAGTAAATATCCTTTTATCAGGCTTCCTCCATCTAAGGAACTACCATTTAAAGCACCAGCACCAACAATATTATGAATTTCATCTATATAAACTATTGGATTATCATAAGTCTTTATTTCATCTAATATTTGTTTAATTCTTTCTTCAAAATCTCCTCTATACTTTGTTCCTGCAAGTATAGTTCCTATATCTAATGAAAATATTTCAGCATTCTTTAATTTTTCTGGAACATTTCCTTCTTTAATTTGTTTAGCAAGTCCCATTGTTATTGCAGTTTTTCCAACCCCAGGTTCTCCAATATGAATTGGATTATTTTTAGTTCTTCTGCATAATATTTGTATTGTCCTATCAATTATGTCTTCTCTTCCTACTAAAGGATAGTTATCTTCTTCAATTAATTCTGTTAAATTAGTACAAAAAGTGCTAACTATACTTTTATCTTTCTTTTCTTCAGGTTTATTAACTCTAATTATTTTAATAGCATCTTTAGCTAAATCTTCTTCCTCTGATTTATTATGAGAAAGTTCAAATAATAAATCTTGTTTTGTTATTCCTTGCTTATCTAGATAATATACTGCATAGCTATCCTTTAATGCATAAATTGCTGAAATAACATGCTCTAAAGCTACGTAATTTCTTTCGCTAAAGGCTGCTTGTTGAGTAGCCACTATTAATACATTTTTAATTCCAAAGCTTTCTTCTGGTTCTCCATCTTCTTCAAATTTATCTAAGTTTTCATTAATATAGCTTATTAAATCATCTTTTAATTCTTCAACATTTCCATTTAATTTAACAATTACATTCTTAAATACATCATCCTCTAAAGCACTTAATAGTAAATGTTCAGGTGTAACATATTCATTTTTATTAGTTTTTGCTGTGCTATAAGCTCTAAGCAAAATATCTCGTACCACTTTACTTATATCCATTTTAATCCTCCTCTACTGTAAGCTTAAAGGGAAATCCCTCTTCTCTTGCCATTGATATAGCTTTATTTTTCTTAGTAACAGCTATATCATAACTATAAACTCCTGCTATACCTTTGCCTGTGTTATGAACTTCCATCATAATCTTATTAGCTTCTTCAAAACTCTTATTAAAAATAATATTTAAAATAGCAACTACAAATTCCATAGTTGTAAAATCATCGTTATACATAATAACCTTATATTTTTTGGGCTCTTTAGCTTTAATGTGGTTTTTTTCTATTATCTTTGAATTAGTTTCCAAAACAACTCCTCCATTTTTCCTTTTGATTCTATAATGAAGAAAAATATCCTTATTTGATATTCATTATATATTATATTGTATTTAGTTGCAAAATACTATCACTTGATATTTTCTATTATTATATTTTTATGTAACTAATAATTTTAAAATCATATACTATAATGAGGTGATAAGTCATGGAAGAGCAAAATATAAATGGGAATAACGAAAGAGTTGAACCTAATAATAATTCTTATCTAACATTATATGAAACTAACGAAGTATTGAAACAATTACCTAAAATTCTTAATCAAATGAAAAACATAATTTTAAGCACTAATAATAGCTTAGCACTATTACAAACTGAAGTTACTATAATGAAATCAGAACAAGAAAAATTTAAAAAGGATGTTACTCGAGCTTTAAATATTGTTTCTAATAAATTTTCAAATATAGATAAAATAGAAGAAGATTTAAATATTTTAGATGAAATTCTAGGTAAAAGATTTAGTGATATAGAGGATGAAATAATTTTAACTCAGCAAATGGCAGCTAAAAACCTAAATGAAGTCTTAAAATTTAAAGAACATTGGAAAATCTAGTAGGGCTGCGATTTCAAATTCCAGTCCTTTTTTACTTTTTATAAAAATAAAATTAAAAAGAGTAAATGAATAACCACTTACTCTCATAGTACTATTTTATTTCCATAGTTCCTGTTATTTTTGAACCCTCATCTATATGAAATGAATTTTTTTCTTCTTCATTATTAAAATATACATTTCCTTCTATTGTAGTTCCTTCTATAATTACTTCTTTAGCTTCTATATAAAGATCTCCTTTAATAGTTCCACCTTCTATTTTAGCATTTTCATCTTTAATAATAAGTTTAGGTAAAGTTAAAGTGTAATCTGCTATTTTTTCTTTATTTTCATTTGTCTTATATAAGGCAACTACTCTTGAAGTATCATCCATTTTATTTGGATTATCTTTATTAGGTTTTTTAAAACCTGAATTTAAAACTATTTCTTTAGAAGTTTCTACATCATTTTCTAATATGATTATCCAACTTTCATTAACAGCTCTAATTAACTTTTCTTCATCTGTTACTCTTGATGGTGACGTTACTACATCAACATTTTCTTTATTTTTTGAATCATTACTTTCTGTAGTATTAGGCGTTGTTTCATTTATATCCTTAGATTTTCCGCACCCAACAAATAATAAAGCTATTATAGTAAAAGGTAATATTAATGATTTAAATTTCATATTGAAATCCTCCTAACTTTTAATCATTAATAATTTCCCCATATTTATATAAAATATTTATAATTTTATTTAATTCCTGTTACTAAATATATTAATAATATTAAGCTTATAATTGCACAAATATTAGTAGCTGCAGCAGCTTTTCTTTTTTTCACTTTTTCATCATCCTTATTTTCAGTAGTGTAAGTAAATAAATGTGTAAATTTATATAAAATTTCTTTCATAATATCAACTCCTAACTATTATAGAAAAAGGATAGCATATAAACTATCCCTTTTCCATTTATTTAAATATTATTGTTTGTTAGGTAAATTATTAAACCATTGCAGCTGCTGCCTCAGATCTTTCAAGTTCTAAGTTCTTCTTATCAGCGTACATTACAAATGGTAAGTAAATAAATATAGAAACTGCAATGTTAATTAGTGCTACAACTGCTCCTTGCCATTGTCCAGTAGCCAAGAATGCTGATATTACTGGAGGAGTAGTCCATGGAACTACTGCTGATGCTGGAGCAACAAATCCAATTACACTAAAGAAGTAAGCTATACATGCTGATACCATCGGTGCTGCTATAAATGGAATTATATAAATAGGATTTAAAACTATTGGTAATCCAAAAATAACTGGCTCGTTTATATTAAAGAATGCTGGTCCTGTTGCAACATTTCTAATTGACTTATTAACAGCACTCTTTGAATTAATTATCATAGCTATCATTAATGCTGCAGTTATTCCTGATCCACCAAGGTTAACATATGAATCTAAGAATTGACTGTTTATAATATTAACTCCTTGAGTTTCTCCTGCTGCTATGGCAGCCATATTTTCAGCTGTTAAAGCAAGGAATATAGAATTTATAACAGGTGCTAATATATTTGATCCATGTAATCCAAAGAACCATAAAATTTGTTGTATTAATATTAATCCTAATAATACTGGTAAAGAATTTGCAAGTCCCATTAAAGGTTTTGATATTAAATTATATACATGTAAATAAACTTCTGCATATCCAAATGCATCACAAATTGCAAATACAATTCCCACTAAAGTTAATGTAATCATAGTTGGTAATAAAGCAGAGAATGATCTTGATACAGCTGGTGGTACTCCATCTGGTAACTTAATAACTAATTTTTTATTTTGAGCTAACTTAGCAAATATTGTACCTGTAATTAAGGTAACAATTAATATAGTAATTAATCCTGAAGGTCCAAGCCATTTTGTAAATAATCCTGGTTCCCATCCAAGTGTTCCTGCATCAAATCCACCCCAAGTAACTGGTGCTTTATATGCAAACATATTTGTTAATATTAAGCTTGATGCTAATGTAACTAATCCTGTTGCAAATCCATCGACATCATATGATTTACCTAATGCATATCCAATAGATATTGCGGCAAATAATCCCATTAAAAACATTGATCCGCCATAAACATTTAAAGCTATTACATCTAACCAATGTAATGGTTGTCCTGCAGCAAATAAATCTTTAACTGATTGAATCGGAAAATTGTGAATTAAAAGTCCGAAAGAACCAATTATCATAAGTGGCATTATTGTAGCAAAACCATCACGAATAGCTACTAAGTGTCTTTGAGCACCTATCTTTGATGCTACTGGAACAATGTATCGTTCCATAAAGTTCATGAATTTTTCCATTTAAAAATCCCCCTTAATTTTTGTTTTACTGATTACTCCTAAAGATTTGTATTAATGATTTCATTGGAAAGAGCTCTCAGTTAATAATTTAATAAATTTAAAATCCTTTACATTGAAAGTTGTAAAAGTTTTATTTATTTTTACAACTTTATATAAAGCAATTTGCATGCCAACTTTATTTTTTATTTTAAAATAGCTTAGCCCTTGATATATAAGGGTTTCAGAATTTGTTTTTTACACACTTATATTTTTAAAATTGTGTAATAAAATTACACAATCATTTCAAAAAAGAATTTGTGTAAAAATATTGCTTAACAATCTTTTTAAAAGCATTGAAGATAACTATTATTAATATTTCCTATAGAAAATAAAAAATTCTGGTTTTCACCAGAATTTTTAACACTAAATATTAACTATTACTCTTTAATTTTAAATGAAAACTTGCTCCATGGTTTAATGTAGTCTAATAAAAATATTTCATCATCTACAACTTTACCTACTACATTTGTTTTTCCTGTATTTTTCATATCCTTTAAAGCTAATTGTAATTCACCTGCATATCTAGTGTATAAATCTGTATCAATTAATATATCTCCTCTTTTTATATCAACCACATTATATGGTGGAAAGCTTTCTCCTTTATACTTTACCCTACTTTGAGTACTTCTTGCCATATATTCTGAAGAATCTCCTCTATTAAAATGAAATTCATCTAAGAGGATTTTTTTATCTAAATCCCTAATGTCATCAATTAGCTCAACGCTAAATTCTAACATTTCCATATTTATTTTGCTTAATGCTTTTAGTTCTTCTTCTGATGCGAAGGCATTTGCAATAATAACATCATCAATTAACCCAGTTGCAAATAAATGCTTTGCTTGTACTTCTATAGGTAAATCTCTATGCATCTCTAATGTACATAATCCCTCTGAAACTGGCCATGGGCCAAATTTTGCTGATGGAGAATTTACAAAAGCAGCTGTTCTTATGCCTAAATCCTTAAATTGCTTACTTGAAGATATAAAGTTATCATAAGATAATCCTGTATAAATATGAGGATAGAAATTATGACATCCGTATATATTATTTAAATTTGATTTATATGAAATTATATTATCAACATACTTAGTGCCATTGCTAATATTTAATTCTATTTTTAAGCCATATTCATTATAAGTCATAACTGATTCTTCATAACCACTAAACCCCATATCTAACCTTATACCTGAAAGCCCCATATCTTTAAATACTTTTAAATCAAATATTGATGCATTTAGCTTTTTGAACACTACTGGGTCTATATCTGCAATAACTTCCATATCGTTTTTATTAGCTACCTTCAATATTTCTTTAAATTCCCTTAAAGTTTCTTCTATATTTTTATCTGTTGCTGATATTAAGCATGTAAATATTCTTTTAAACCCATATTTAGATGCTAAGTTAATATAGTCTTTAATTTCTTCTGTAGTTGAATTATTAAGATATATTGAAATACCTAATCTATGCATTTTTGTATTCCACCTCACTTAATCTTTCATGTAAATCTATAATCTCTTCTGCTAAGTCTTTTACTACTATAGATGTCATTAAATGATCTTGAGCATGTACTAATAATAAAGATACTTCTGTCTTATTACCAGCTGCTTCTCCTTGGATTAAACTAGTTTGCGTCCCATGGGCATTCCCTAAAGTTTCCTTACACTTCTCTATTAAGTTTCTTGCTTCATCAATTTGTCCATTTTTAGCACATTGCATAGCCTCCATTGCATAACTTCTAGCTTCTCCACTAAAAATGATTAAATCCATTATAATTTTTTCCATCGGTTACACCCCTTTTTATTTCTGCTATTTGTTTATCATTGATAGTGCATGTTTTAAAACTTTTTCTCCATTCATTGTTCCATAATCAACTGTATTTATTACTTCTACAGGTATTCCCAAAGGTTCAAACTTAGTTTTCATTTTATTTAATAAAAATCTAACTTGAGGTCCTAATAATAATACATCTATTTCATTTTCATGTTTTTTTAATTCTGCTTCCCCTACAGCTTTAATACTACATTCTATTCCTTGCGCTTCTGCAGCTGATTGCATTTTTGATACTAATAATGATGTAGACATTCCAGCTGAACAAACTAATAATATTCTTTTCATTTCATTACCTCCTATTTATGTAACTAATTACACTATATTTAATAGCAATTTCCATGCCAAGTTTTTATTCTATTAATCATATTAATAAAAACTCCTTAAAGCCCTGTATTTCTCTAATTATAATGGATTATTTTTTTATTTCCTGTGTGTAATAATAAATTACACACAATAATTATACTAGATTTTTACTCATATTTTTACACAGATATTTTATTATTAATTATCATCTTAACTATATGAGCTAATTCATTTTCACCAATATTGATATTATATCTTTCTTCTAGTAATTTTAAACATTGCTTAATTAGAATAAACTCCCTACTATTAGAATGTCTAAATTCATTTAACATAACAAATGGTGTCTCTTTGCCTCCTTTTATTAATTTATCTATAAGGAAGCAAATATGAATTAATATTCCTATTTTTACATCATGAATTAATTTTATATTTAGATGTTCCTCAATTTTATATAGAGTTTCTCTTATATCAGAAACTAATTTATAAGAATCTATAGATTCAATTTGTTTTTCCATACTTTCAATTATTTTATAATATTCTTCTTCTTGCTTAATAAGATCTTCTAAATCTTCTATTCCATCTCCTGAAAGTATATCTGCTGCTGATATGAATGGAATATTAGGAAAATAAGTATTAAGTACACCTACAATTGCTAAAATATTATATTTTTTCTTTAGAGATTCAATATTCGTATAAAAATCATCCTTATCTAAAATATTTAAAGCATATATTTTTATATTATCATTTATATTATTTTCTATTATTTCTTTAAGTCTTTGAGCTGAACCATCTCCAGTAAAACATGAAGTTACTATAATATTCTCTTTTCTCTCTATTTTTACACTTGCTCCTTGAATTCCATATTTCTTTATTCCTATACAAGAATCATATATCTCATTTATAGATCTTCCATTTAAAGCTTTTCTCCCTGCTTCAATTACTAGTAATGTTGTAACCATATCAACAGTTTTTACATTTATATCTGTCTCATCTTTTATCATATCAGCAAAATTTGTTAATGACCCCATATCTACCAATAACATAACACCTTTACCATTATTAAGACTCTTAATTTTCTCAAGTGCAATTTTATACATATCTTCAGCCTTCATACTAAGAGGCATATCTAACGCTTTCACATAATCTTCACCAATTAATGAATTTGCAACCTCTACCATGGATGATGCTGTTGAATGTCCATGCATTATTACTAAAACTCCAACTTTCTCTTCTTTTCCATTATCTTTTTTGTATGGATTACTTGCTAGGAACATTGTGATATATCCAATTTCATCTAATGGAACTTCAATTCCAAATTTTTTATCTATTATACTTGCAACTTCCATAGAAACTATAAACTCTCTAGCATATTCACCTCTTATAAAATTCAATTTAGGATGGAAAATTTTAATTCCCTTTTTAATTCTCTCAATACTTCCTTGAATATGAAGTGCTAATCCGAAATATACCTTTTCATCATAATCTCTATTTAGTTTTTTAGAAGAATATAATAATATTTCTTCAACAACATCTACTATATCTACATCTACAATCTTAGAAATTTCTTCTTTTCTATACTTTTCTGGCAAATCCATAATGTATTTTCTAAAGTATTTTTCTATATCTATATTTAAAATTTCATCAATTTCTTTTTCTTCTATTCCATCACTTTTTAATTCTTCTATCTTTTGTTCTATCCTATCATAGAACATTACCCCTTCTTTAATTTCCTCTAAGCCCGCTTCATCTTCTAATATGTTTATCTTGTTTCTATTTGAAAATTTAAGAACATCTCCCATATTGCTTAGTATTTCATCTACTTCATCTCTATGATTTTGAAGCTTCATAAGTCCAATTTTAACTCTTTGAGGTAAGTCCTCTTGTTCTAAAAATATATAATCCTTATTTTTAGCTTTATACCTTAAAAATGCCCTAGCACAAGACAATTGAATATCACTTTTTAATTGCCCTATATTATTAGGACAGTCATACAAAAGGAATGATGTTAAGGAACTTTTATTTATATAAATACTTTTTTGAACTCTTTGTGATTCATTTTCTATAAAATCTCTTAATAAATAATACCTTTCCTTAATTGTTTTTTCTTTTAAGGCTGGTAATGTAATTACCATGGGTATTCTCCTTGTAAAGGTTTTTAATAAAAATGATTTTGGATCTTCTGTAGTTGCTGCTATAATTTGTACTTCTGCATTCACTACTTTTTCTGTATCTCCTAAGGTTCTAAAATATCCCTTATCTATATATGTAAATAACATTTCTTGACCTTGAGGAGATAGTCTATGAATTTCATCTAAAAACAATATTCCACCATCAGCTTTTTTAAGTAATCCTTCTCTATCAGAATCCGCTCCTGTATAAGCACCTTTTTTAACTCCAAAAATTTGTGCCATAACTAATTGTGGATTATCTGCATAATCCGCACAATTAAATCTTATAAAGGGAGCTGTTTCATTAATAACCCTTGTCTCAATTGCAAAATTATACATAGCTTCTGCAAACATTGATTTACCTACTCCTGTTTCACCTAATATTAAAGTGTGTAAGCCTCTTGGAGGATATAATATTGCAGCTTTTGCTTGCTGAATTGGCATTTTCAGGCTATATTTTGAACCTACCAATGTATCAAGAGTATTTCTCTTTATCTCTTTTTGCTTTCTATAATTATCTGATTGTTTATTTTTTTTATTCTTATCTACACAACTATACTTAACAGGATGTCCTTCACTTTTATTAACCATACCATCTTTAAATAATTGATTTAGATATCTGCTTACATTAGCTCTGTCTAAGTTCATAAAGCTACTAAGTTCACCTGCAGTTACTCCTTCATTTTTTTCTAATTCTAATTCCTTTAAAGCACCATGAACCTCTTTTATTTTACTCATAGTATCCTCCTTATCCAATGTAAACTTATTCATTTATACATTTTAACATATATTATTTCTTAATACATCAATAAGATTTTTATAAATAAAAAATAAGGGCTGCCTAAGCAGCCTATAATTAATTATTTTAAATGTGAAATTAAGAAATAATAATTTTAAATATTTGCTTTGAAATTTCTAAGTCTTAAAGCATTTAATAGCACTGAAACTGAACTTAAACTCATAGCTCCTGCTGCTATCATAGGGTTTAATAATAGCCCTCCAAATATATGAAGAACTCCCATTGCAACTGGTATGCCTAATACATTATAAGCAAATGCCCAGAATAAATTTTGTTTAATATTTCTTATAGTTGCTCTACTTAATTGTATTGCTTTTATTACATCTAATAAATCACTTCTCATAAGAACTATATCTGCAGATTCCATTGCAACATCAGTTCCTGAACCAATTGCTATTCCAACATCAGCTTGAACTAAAGCAGGTGCATCATTAATTCCATCACCAACCATTGCAACTTTTTTATGTTCAGATTGTAACTTTTTAACTTCATTTGCTTTATCTTCTGGCAATACTTCTGCTAATACTATATCTATACCTACTTCTTTTGCAATTGCTTTTGCTGTTTTTTCATTGTCTCCAGTTATCATAGCTACCTTAATTCCCATATTATGAATAGCTTCAATTGCTTTTTTACTATTTTCTTTAACGGTATCTGCAACAGCTACTATACCTTTTATTTCATTTCCAATAGATAAGAACATAGGAGTTTTACCTTCTTCTGCTAATTCATTAGATTTATTTTGTAAATCTCTTAACTCTATTTTTCTTTCAGACATTAACTTTTTATTTCCTAATAAAACAACTCTATTATCTATTGTTACTTCAATTCCTTGACCAGGGATAGCTATAAAATCTTGTATTTCCTTAAGCTTAAGATTTTTTTCTTCTGCTGCTCTTACTATTGCTTCTCCTAATGGATGTTCAGATCCCTTTTCTGCACTAGCTGCTAAAGCTAAAATATCTGATTCACTTATATCTTTAGTTATAATATTAGTTACTTTTGGTTTTCCTTCTGTTATAGTACCAGTTTTATCAAATACTATAGTTTGAACTTTATAAGCAGTTTCTAATGCTTCTCCGCCTTTTATAAGGACTCCATTTTCAGCACCTTTCCCTGTTCCCACCATAATAGCTGTAGGTGTTGCAAGTCCTAAAGCACATGGGCATGCTATAACTAAAACAGCAATAAATATTGTTAGTGAAAATACTGCTGATTCACCTGCAAAATACCATCCTAAGGCTCCTATTATAGCTAATGCTATTACAGTTGGTACAAAATATGCTGATATTACATCTGCAAGCTTTGCAATTGGTGCTTTAGTTCCTTGAGCATCTTCAACTAATTTAATTATTTGGGCAAGTGCTGTATCATCCCCAACTTTAGTTGCTTTATATTTTATAAATCCTGTTTTATTAATACTTGCTCCAATTACTTTACTTCCAACAGTCTTTTCTACTGGAATACTTTCTCCAGTAAGCATAGATTCATCTATTGAAGTATTTCCTTCTACAACTTCTCCGTCAACAGGAAGCTTTTCACCTGGTTTAACAATTACAATATCAAATACTTTTACTTCTTCAATTGGAATAGTAAGTTCTTTTCCATCTCTAATTATATTGGCAGTTTTAGGTGCCAATCCCATAAGCTTCTTAATGGCATCTGAAGTTTTCCCCTTTGATACCGCTTCTAAATACTTACCTAAAGTTATTAGTGTAAGTATTACAGCTGCTGATTCAAAGTATAAATGCATTGCATATTCATGGTCTCCAATATTTATTTTATATATAGCAAACAACCCATAAATAAATGCTGCTGATGTTCCTATTGCAATTAAAGAATCCATATTAGGACTTAGCTTAAATAAGTTTTTAAAGCCTACAATATAGAACTTATAACCAATTATCATAACTGGTAAAGTTAATATAAGTTGCACTATTGCAAAGTTAAGTGGATTCATCATTGGGTCTATAATATGTGGTAGATGCAGCCCCATCATATGGCCCATTGATATTATTAATAAAGGAACTGTAAAGATAATAGATAAAATAAATCTATACCAAAGTTTTTTATAAGCAGGAATTTTCTTTATAGAACTTTCTTTCTTTTCTTCTACAATTAGACTATAGCCTGCTTTTTCAACTATATTCTTTAACTCATTTACAGATATTTTATTTTCATCAAAGGCTATATTTAATTTTTCTGTAGCAAAGTTTACTGATGAGCTTTCTACACCACTTGCTTTCTTAGTTACTCTTTCAACTCTATTTGCACAAGCAGAACAAGTCATACCTTCAACTTTGAAACTATAACTTTTGATATTTTTTTCAACTCCATATCCTGCTTTTTCTATTGCACTTTCAATATGAGAACTATTTGTTTTATCATTATCATATTTAACGCTTAAAGTTTCTGTAGCAAAATTTACATTTGCACTATCTACTCCATCAAGTTTACCCACAACTTTTTCAACTCTATTTGCACAAGCTGAACAGGTCATACCTGTTATCTTAACTTTTTCTTCCTTCATAATAATGCCTCCCTTTACCCACCCCATGGGGGTGTCTTATAGTATAATTATATTACTATTATTACCTTTGTCAATAATAATTCCCATTAAATCATTATTGATATTATTTAACTTCCTGCGCTTTCATATACACTAATTACCTTTAACAATATATTATAAGATACTATTATTGATATTAAACTAACTATAATAGGTAAAAGAATTCTTATTGAAATTTAATTTTTCTAAAAGAAAAAGCTACCTAAAATAGGTAGCTAATTTTATTATTTTACTGAATCTATAACTTCTTGTACAGCTTTTACATAAGTTCCAACTTTAATTGAAACTCCTGATACTGCATCAGTATTTCCATCATCATTAATTAATTTTACTTTTGAAAGATCGAAGTTATTATCAACTATGAACTTTTGTAATAAATCCATTTGTTCATGCCAGTGCTTAGCTTCGCCTTCCTTCATTACATATTTACCTTCTTCAGATGCTTTTCTCTTCATAGATCCATCTTCTTGCTTAACATCTATATTTACTGCAATTGCTTTTCCATGATTAAATACAACTTTAGTAACTACCATATCTTTCTTTTTACCAGTTGGATCATAAGGACTTTCAACTATTTTTGCTCCAGTAAATCCAGTTTCTAAATCTTTTCCTTCTTTAGTTGCGTCTATAACGTCTTGTATAGCTTTTACATAAGCTCCAACTTTAATTGAAACTCCTGATACAGCATCTGTATTTCCATCATCATTAGTTAATTTCACCTTAGATACATCAACTTTATTTTCATTTAAGAAAGCTTCTAACAACTCCATTTGTTCTCCCCAGTTTTTAGCTTCGCCTTCCTTCATTACATAGTTGCCTTTTTTAGCTTCTTCCTTTTTCATTGTTCCATTTTCTTGACGAACGTCTACGGAAACATTTACAGCTTCCCCATCTTTAAACTCAACATTTGTTACGATGACATCCCCTTTTTTCCCTGTTTCATCATAAAGCTTTTCATAAGTTTTAGTACCAGTAAATTTTTGACTTTGCTCAACATTTGATCCATTAGTACTTGTACCTTTTTCTTCTTTGCCTCCACAACCTACTAATAAAGCTGTTGATAATAAGCAAATAGCAATTAATTTTTTTGATTGCATATAATCTCCCCCTAATAATTAAAATCAAGGTAATTGTATACTTAAATTGAACATTTTTCAATAACTTTGTTAATAAAATATCTATCCCCTTATGATAATTTGATTATTTTATATGCAACTTTGTATTAATATGTAATTATAACCAAGTTTTTATTAATACTTTTTCTTAAATCCCTTATTTTATTTACTAATATACCATTTTTTTACTTTAAAGTTTTTAATGTTCATAACATTATATTACGTAATAAAAAACCTTATAAAATTCTTCACTTAATCTTATTTTTATAAAAATCATCAATATTATTCCTAATTGCGTATATAGTTGCTTGAACTCTATCTTCAACACCAATTTTTTTAAACATACTTGTTATATAATTTTTTATAGTTTTCTCAGATAAAAATAGTTTGTCTGCTATTTCTTTATTCTTTAATCCTCTTGAAATTTCAAATAGAATGCTTAGTTCTCTATCTGTTAATAAGTTTAAAGCTTCATTTTTCTTATTTTCAGATGAGCCACCGTACTTAAAATCACTAAACATAACTTTTATTAAAGCTTTATCTATGTATTTATCTCCCAAATAAACGGTTCTTATAGCTGTAACAACTTCAATACCAGCAGATTCCTTTAATATATATGCATCTGCTCCTATATCTATTGCTTCCATTATAGTATTTTTATCATTTTCTACTGTTAGCATCACTACCTTTATGTCTTTGTATAATTTTTTTAAAGCCCTTAAAGTATCTAATCCATTTTTTAATGGCATATTTATATCTAAAAGTACTACATCAGGAATATTATTCTTTATATTTTTAATAAGTTCTTCTCCATTACTATATTGTCCAATCATTACTAAATCATCTTCAAAGCTAATTATTCTATTAAGTCCTTCTCTTATTAAATCATGATCATCTACTACAATAACATTAATTTTACTCTTACTCATCTTTTTTTACCTTTCTATTAATTGGAAGTTTTATTTTATATGCAGTTCCTTCATTAGGTGAAGATTTTATTTCTATTCTCCCTCCTAAAGACTTCACTCTTTCATATATTCCTAATAATCCATAACAATTTCCTTTTACTTTAGTATTTAATAAAGTTTCTTTTACATTAAACCCTATTCCATTATCTTGTACAAATATTGATATATAGTCTTCTATATAATTAATTCTTAAATCTACTATTTGGGCTTTAGAATGTTTTTTTACATTATTTAATATTTCTTGAATTATTCTGTATGCTGCTATTTGAATTATTTTATCAACTTCAATATGTAACTCTTCAATAAATGAATTAATTTCAATATTATTTTCCGTAGAAACTCTATTTAAATTTTCTTTTATAGCTTCAGTTAATCCTCTTTCTTCTAATGATAATGGTCTTAAATCATAAATAATTCCTCTTACTTCCTTTAAGGCCATTTTTACATTTCCCTTAACATCATCAAGCTCTTTTATCCCTTTTTCTAAATCTTTTTTTACTACAACCTTACAAAAATCTATTCTCATCATAGCATTTGCTATATATTGAGCAGGTCCGTCATGTATTTCTCTTGCTATTCTTCTTCTTTCTATTTCTTGATTTTCTAATAATTTTATTTCATTTATCATTTTAGAATTTTCATCATCTTCTTTTATTTCATCTAGTATATTTCCTTCAAGATAACCTAATGCAATGTTAATTTGATTTACTGCACTTTCTGCCTCTTCTATACTTGAATAATAACCCTTTAATGATCTTTCTAATGCATCTCTTCTTAAAATAAGCTCTTTTTCCTCATTTTGTTTAGTAATATACTTTACTCTTACTTCTAATGCTTCCTCATAAACATTACCAAAACCTTCTTGAGTTGAGTTTATAATATTTTTAGATACTTCTACCAACCTAACTCTCATAGATTTATCTAACTTTTCTAAAGCGTCTACTTCTTCTATTACTTTATAAAGCTTAGTTTTTACTTCCATTAATTCAGATTTTTTTACTTCAAGTTCATCTCTCATTCTATCCGAGATATTAAAAATTTTACTTTTTCCTAAATTAATTTCTTCAATTACATCATTAACTATCTCTTTAATATTATTATCGGAATATTTTGTTTGTGCCATAGTTCCTCCATTCCATTTTATTCAAAAAATATTAATCCCTATAAAAGTATCATAATTTTCTATAATAGTAAAATTTTTATTACACAAAAAAAATGTACTTTATATTAAATATTATATAATATTTAATATAAAGTACATATTATTACTAATTATAATTACATATTTATTTTTATTAATAATTTTAAATTGCCCATTTTCTATTTTTAGTGAAGGATATACTTAACCATTTTTTTAAATCAAAATGATTTGTATTTTTATCAATAATTTCTCTAATCTTATCCATATCCTCTATTGATTTTATTTTAGATTCATTGGAAATTATAAAATCTATTTCAATTATAAGTTCTCTTCCAATCTTTACTACCCTAGATATTGAATCTTCTAATTTATATTCCTTTTCTATATCCTTTACTACCCTTAATATATCATAGTTTATTTCTTCATTGGCAGTTGAATAGATAAGTTCCTTAAAAGCAGCAATAATAGCTGTTATTGGCATCCTTAAAAATATTACAGATGATAATATTACCATTCCTGGATCCACATATATTGATATTCTACTTAATCCCATATACTTAAGTAATACTGAAAGTAAAAATCCTATTAAAACACCTACACTTAGCATAGCATCCATAAACCATTGATTACTTTCTACCTTTACTATTTCTGAATTAAGATTTTTAGATGTTCTTTTCATATAAAAATATATTAAAGTACATCCAATAGAAGATATTAAAGCATAACCTAAAGCAAATCCTTCTTCTACATTATTCCCACCATTAAAAATTTGCTTAATGGCTGAAAGCATAGTTATTGAACACATTATTAACAAAACTAATGACTTAAGTATTACTATTATTGGTTCTAAGTTACATTTTCCAAAGGGATATTTATTAATATCAGTTTTATTAATAAAATTAGTAGCTATAATTGCAAATAATGCTAGGCCTAAACTTATTAATGAATACAAACCATCAAATTGAATCATTTCAGATTTTATCGCTCATCCCCAAGCAATACCTAATATAGCGAAGAACAATCCTCCACAAGCTGAAAATTTAAGCATTTTGTTTTCCGCTTCCATAATATCACTCCTTTAACACATAATCTCTTATTTATATTTTATACATCTTAACTATTATCCTCAACTCATTAATATAAGCAAATAATTCTATTAATGTGGGAATCTCAATTTTTATTTTTTAATAAAAAAGCATAAAAGTACATTATTATAAATATACTTTTATGCTTAGACTCTTTTACATTACAGTGAATTTTTTAATTTCTTCATTCATTTCATTAGTATTATTACTTAATTCTTCACCAACTTCAGCAATTCCTTGTGCCATTATGCTTAATTCTTCTGAGAAATTCTTAATTTCTTCAGATGAATGAGATATTTCATCTAATAACTGGCTAGATTTTTCTATAGATTTAAAAATAATTTCCTTTTCTCCTAGGACTTTATCCATTTCATCGTTAACATAAATTATTTTAGGAAATAATTCTACTATTCTATTAACTATTTCTTTAAAAGATATTATGGATGTATCTATAACCTGAAATTGATTAGATAGTTTACTATTAACTATTAACGATAAATCTTTAACATCATTTCCTTCAGATATTACACTTCCTAAAAGTTTATTTATATCTAATGATGAATTCTTAACTTCCTCTGCTAGTTTTCTAATTTCATTTGCTACTACAGCAAAACCTTTTCCACTTTCCCCTACTCTAGCTGCTTCAATTGCTGCGTTTAGGGCTAAAAGATTAGTTTGATCTGCTATGGAATCTATAAATGTAGTTATGTCCTTTATTCTTCCAAGTGAATGATGTAACCCTTCAAGCTTTTCATTCATATTAAAGGAGGATTCTTCTATACCACTCTTAGAAGCTTGGAGTTCTATTAGTGATTTATTATTAGTATCAAGTTGTTTATTCACTGATACTAATAAAGTATTTATTTCAGTTATTGATAATTTTACTTCTTCGATTAATTTACCAAACCCATCTAATAAACCATTAATTCTCTTTGTATCTTCATTTTGAATAAAAATATTAGAATCTATTTCTTGTATTGTTGCAGTTACTTCTTCTGATGAAGCTGCCATTTCCTTGCTTGAATTAGATAAAGCATCTATGTTACTAATTTCTTTTTCAGAAGAAAGCATTATTTTATTTATCATTACAGAAATTTTATCTTGTAAGGTATTTATATAATTTGCAATTAAATTAATTTCATCACTACCTTCAATAATAATTCTGTTAGTTAAATCTCCATTTGATATATTAACTAAACTATTAATAACCTTTTTAACTTTTTTATTGATTGATTTAGAAATAAATAAGGACATAATGGTATACATTAAAATTAGAAATATAGATAATATTCCAAGCTGAAGTAAAATTGTATTTTTTATATTAATAATATTTGTAACATCACTTTCTATTTCTAATATTGCTTTTACTTCATTATTTGATGACTTTATTGGATAATAAGCCTTAATACTTGTCTTCTTTTTATTAGTTACTTGATGAGAAACAACCTCTCCATTAAAGGCTTTATTTAGTTCATTAGTTAATTTTATTTTTTTTCCAAAACTAAGAAGATTGTTTTCTGTATCAATTAAAATTTCACCTTCTCCACTACTATCCTTAATTAATATTGCAGAATAGTTCACATCTTCATTACTTTTTCCATTTACTAAATCACTTTTTAGCTTCTTATAATCATAGCTTCCAGTAGTTTTATTTTTTAGCACCTCTTCTATATCAGAAGTTGATATAGATCCCTTTACATTTTTCCCCATTACTAAAATATCTTTTTCTATAGAATTTAATATATTTCTAAACATTAAAATATTAATAGATAGTAATATAATCATAGCTATAATAGTAACTATGATAGTGCTGCTAAGTATTTTTCTTCCTATACTTTTCGACTTAATTTTATTAACTTTTCTTCTCATAATTGCCCCCTGTATGTATATAAAAGTAATATATTCTATTATTGTAAACATTTTGAAAGTTTTTGTAAATAAATATATATTTATTTTGCATATTTATCCGAATATTTTTTTAAAATAAATTGAAATTTTTGCCATTATTTGTTGAAATAATTATTCTTTAGAGTTAAACTATATATGTATGTATAAAACAATAATTTAAGAAGAAAGTTGGTACTTATGGATAATAATAATCTTAACACAAACATGCCAAAGGAAGTGGTAGAAGGTAAAAAAAGTACAATTTTCAAATCAAAGGGTTTTAAGATTACAATTGTAACATTATTAATCTTACTTATTGGCATAGGCTATTGGTTATTTAGGAATATTAGTTTAATTAATAGTTATAGTGATAAAGTTTACCCAGGAGCCTATATACTAAGTAAAGATTTATCTGGATTAAATAGTGAAGATTTACATAATACTCTTGTTTCTTTACTAAATGATATAAGTAATAAAGAAGTATCTGTAACAGCAAATGAACAAAAGTTTAATATTTCTTATAAGGATTTAGAAGCTAATATAAATTATATTGAATTAGAAGAAGAAATCTTAAGCTTTGGAAAAAATGAAGGATTTTTTAATAAAATCAACCTAATCAAAAAACCTACTAATAGAGAATATGAATTCGAAGTTTTATTTAACGAAGAAAATTTAACTAATTTTGTAGCTAACATATCAAGTGCAGTAGATGTATCTCCTACTGATGCCTCTATTAATATTGCTGGAGGAATTAGTATTACCAATGATACAACAGGACTTAAATTAAACTCATCACAACTACTTGATACAATTAAAAATCAAATTAAAAATATGAAAGCCCCAAATATTATAGAGGTTACTGGAAATGTTGATGTAGTAGAAGCAAATATTAAAGCTAGTGATTTAGCAACAGTTAATAGCAAAATTTCTTCTTTCTCAACTCGTTATTCAGTTGGTCCAAGTGGGACAAATCTTCAAATTGCAGCAAAAAACATTGATAATAGTATAGTTATGCCAGGTGAAACCTTCTCTACTGAAAAGGCTATTGGTCCAACCACTATAGAAAATGGTTTTGTTGAAGCTAACACTTATGTTGGTGGAGAAGTAGTTCCTGGAGTAGGGGGTGGCGTTTGCCAAGTTGCTTCTACTCTTTATAACACTATGTTAAGATCTGGTATAATACCTACTGAAAGACTTAATCATATGATGAAGGTTTCTTATGTTCCTATAGGACTTGATGCTACTTTAGCTGATAACCTTATAGATTTAAAATTCGTCAATGATTTTGATTTTCCAATAGTAATAAATTCTTATGCTAGTAATGGAACCTTAACTATAGAATTTTGGTCTAATAATAGCGTTAAAGATGGTATTACTTATGAACCAGTATCTGTTCCTTTAGGGCCATTAAGTGCAGATACATACCTATATGGTTATAATGCTAATGGGGAATTAGTAGTTAATAAATACTTAGATAGAAGTACCTATCAGCCACTTCCAAATAATTAAAAAAAAGATAATTTGCGTAATGCAAATTATCTTTTTTTATTAATTTCCTAACATTCCAGCTAAATATCCAGTAGAAAATGCCATTTGTAGATTAAAACCACCTGTTTCTGCATCTATGTCTATTACTTCTCCTGCAAAAAATAAATTTTTAATTTTTTTAGATTCCATAGTAGAGGAATTAATTTCTTTTACACTAACTCCTCCACTAGTAACCATAGCAGCTTTTATAGTAATAGTATCTTCTACTGTTAATTTCATTTCTTTTATATATTCTATTAACTTTAATTCATCTTCCTTTTTTAATTCTGCTACTTTAACTTCAGTTAAATTTAATATGTTTAGTATTTCCTTAATAAAATTTTGAGGTAAATATTCTTTTAAATTATTTAATATACTTTTATTACTACCTCTTATTATTTTTGATAACTCCTCTTTGGATATATCTGGTAAAAAATCAATTTTTATGTCAACCTCTCCGTCCTTTAACAACTTATTTATATAAGAAGAAAATTTAAGTACTCCTGGTCCTGATATTCCAAAATGTGTGAATATCATATCTCCTTGTCGTTGAATCTTTTTCTTTTTAATAGTAGTACTTATTACTACTTCTTTCATTGCTACCCCTTGAAGATTTTTAACAAATCCATCTTTAGTAACTAAAGGTATTAAGGCTGGATAAAAATTATTAATAGTATGACCATGATTTTTAAGTATTTCAAACATACTTCCATCAGATCCTGTTGTAGGATGACTCTTTCCACCTGTTGTAATTATTACCTTATCAGCTAATATTTCTTTTTCTTCTTCAGTTACTATTCCTTTAATAGTATCATCATTAATTATTAAGTCTTTAACTTTAGTATTATAATAAATTCTTACATCATTTTTCATAAGATCTCTTTTAAAAATATCAATTACTTCATCTGCTTTATCACTTTTCGTAAATACCTTTTGGTCATACTCAACCTTATACTCTAACCCCTTACTTGAAAAGTACTCCAAAAGATCTCTATTAGTAAATGTATAAAGGGCACTATATAAAAATTTCTTATTAGTAACAATTTTATCAAAAAACTCTTCTATATCTCTATTATTAGTAATATTACATCTTCCACCACCAGTAAGCTTTAACTTCTTACCTATTTCATCATTTCTTTCTATTAAAATAACCTCATTATTTTTTGAAGCTGAAAGTGCAGCCATAATTCCTGCTGGACCAGCTCCAATAACTATAACCTTTGACATATGTATCTCCTTAATTTATCTATATTCTTTGACATCTATTATATACTAAAAATAAAAAGTATGAAATATAATATTAATTTTAGTATTTTTATAAATACAATAAACAATATATTTCACACAATATTTTTTAACTCTTTAACTCAATCTTAGAAATATTAAATGCAAAATTCCAAAGTATTAAATCTATTATAATTAAAATAATTAAGTATATAAAATTTAATAAAAGAATTTTACTAATTGCAAAATGGATTAAAAGCAATATTATAGAACAGCCTAAAGATGTAAATAATGTTAATAAACCTTCACCACTATTGGTAGCTTCAAATTTTTGTGAAAATGGAAATACCTTTTTTAAAACTGTAAAATTAATTATCATTAATAATATAAAGCTTAAAAATGAAATAATCAAATGTACAATTACTCCAGGTCCAAAGATTACAATAAATATTATAGATAAAATTATATAAGGTCCAAGCATTAACTTATATAAAGCTGCTTTAATTACGCCCTTAAATATGCTTGAAATCTTCATAATTGGTGCAACCTCATATATCCATGCCCCTAAATACTTTTCAGAATATCTAAGCATTATTAAAATATTAGGAATAACTATTGCAAATGCATAGATAGATAAGTAAAATCTTGAATTCCTTATACTTTCAAATATCCCACCTATACTATTTCTCTCTATTGATGGTAAAATAAATATTAATGGAAATACTATTCCTAAAGCTAAATTTGGATAAATCTTAAGTTTAAATTCTCTTTCTGAATTCATAATACCAATAGAAAAATTAAAGAAGGCTCTTTCAGTATTATCTTTACAAAATAAATTATTAATCTTTATTAAAAGCTTATTCTTTTCTTTTATTTTATCTTCATTATTATTTAACTTTTGAAGATTATTTTCAAAAGAAGGTATTAATTTTATATAAATAATTATAGATACTATTGGAATTGCTATAGCTAGTACACACATTATTATCTTTATTAAAGTTATCCCTTCTCCTGAAATAATAGAAAGTGGAGCTGAAAACCACATAGGTGGTATTAATAAATGCCATATTTTTTCTTTATAAGTAATATTAGATACATCTATAACTCCAAAAAGTCTAGGAACTATTTGATAAAGTACTACCATAGCTATACTTAAAACAATTTGTACATAATTAATCATATCCTTAAGTTTTTCACCATCAAAAAACTTTAAAACAAATAAATACACCAATGCTGTTATAATTATCATAAATATATCTAATAATATAATTTCTAATATAAAGATTAAAGAATATAATCCCCCATATTTAAAGGATATTATAAATGAAACACCCACTAAAGCTAGAGTTAAGTAAATCATATAAATAACCACATGAGTTATTTTGGCAGCGTTGATAGTCTTATTATCAACTCCTTTAGTAAATAGTATATTTTTATCTCTTACATCTAAAATTACATATGAAAAGTCAGAAATAAAAATAGTTAAAACCATAAACATAATTGCTGAAAAATAAATTGTCATCAAATACATTTTATTAACATCAAATATTAGCATAAGTCCTATAAATATTCCAAAAAAAGCATACATTATTAAAGCCTTATAAAATTGATTTGAATCTTCTTTATTTTTTCTATTATCATTAAAAACTGTTGCCTTTCTTCTACCATCCATAGTTAATTTTGTATTTAATATTAACCTAAATACATCATAATCTACACCAGCTTTTTTATATAGTCCTGATAACTTATCTATAACTTTTAAGACTCTAAACTCTTTCATGGCTATACCTCTTTAACTACTGAAATAAAACTTTCAGCAAGTTCTTTATACTCATGAAACCCAGTAACTTCATTAAATATATTTTCAAGAGAACTTTCTTTATAACTATTTTTCAATTCTTCAAAATTTCCATCAGCAACAATTTCACCATTATTAATTAAAATAATTCTATCACTTATTTTTTCTACTATCTCCATTATATGAGATGAATAAAATATAGTTTTTCCTTCCTTAGCAAGGTATGCTAATATTTCTTTTATAATCATTACACTATTGGCATCTAGTCCACTTAAAGGCTCATCTAAAAATAAAACTTCTGGATTATGAATCAAACTAGCTATAAGAATAAGCTTTTGCTTCATTCCTTTAGAATAAGAAGAAATTCTTTTACCATAAGAATCTAATATTCCTAGTATATCCATTAATTTTTTTGCTTTTTCGTCAGCCCTACTATATTCAATTCCATAAAGTTGTCCAACAAAAGTTAAGTACTCTTTTCCAGTTAAACTATCATATATTTCTGGAACTTCTGGAACATATCCTATTCTTTTCTTGTAGCTTTCATTGTCTTTTGATATTTCTTCTCCAAAGACCTTAATTTCTCCTGTATAACCTTTAAGTAAGCCAAGTATTAATTTTACAGTTGTACTTTTTCCTGCTCCATTAGGTCCTATATATCCTATAATACTTCCCTTACTAACTTTTAAGTTAATACCCTTTAAAACTTCTTTATCTCCAAAGCTTTTCCTTAGATCAACTAATTCTAATACAATATTATTATCCATTTTATCACCTCTTATATAATTCTACCTAATTTTTACTTAAATGTAAATTTGTAAAATATCATTGTTTTTTACTATCTTGTAAATTATATCTGAGTATAAAATTCCTTTTCATTATTAATAAGTCTTCCATATCATTTAAAAATTGTAATAATTGAGCTCTATTTTCAAACTCTTCTCTAGTTTTAGGAAGTGCCATTTCCTTAAAGCCTAACTTTAATAAGTTTAATTCTTCTAAAAGTTCCTTACAATCATTTCTATCTTTAATTTGCTCTGAAACATTTTTTGTAAACTTTGATATCATGTGAGTTTGCTCAAAGGACATATAAAATTTTTCGAAATGTGATCTTAATTTTTTTATAATCTCAAATTGATTTTTCCTCATATTCATATAATCAACATAATAATAATTTGCTTCTGAAAAATTATTATTATAAATTTTATATGCTCTATCTAAACTTTCATTTAATCTATTTTCTATATCTCTAATAAGAATTTCCTCATCCCTATCTACTGTATAAGTTAATAAGGACTTAGACATTTTACTTAATATGATTTTATAACTTTTTTCTATATACTCTTTGTCTTTTTCAAATTCTTGATTTAATGAAGGCATATATAAATTTGCAATTGATGCTATTCCAACTCCTATTATCATTATTAGAAGCTCATTTACTATTAAATATAAAGATATTTCATCAGTTACTAATATATGAGTAGACAATACTACCGCTGGTACCATACCTTCAGATATATTAATTTTTGATGTAAAAGGAATAAATATAATAAGAAACAAAGCAAAAGTCATAGGATTTTGACCTATATATTTATATATTATAACTGATAAAAAAATTGCTACAGTGCAAGCTATAATTCTATTTTTGCCTACAATTAATGCTTTTTTCCTAGTATCTTGAATACTTAAAATAGCTATAACAGCAGCAACAGTTGAAAATTGCAAATTTAATTCATTGGCTATAGCTAAAGCTATAGTAGCTGATACAGTCATTTTAAAAGCTAAATTATATATATATTTCAAATAACTCCCCCCTATTTAAACTTTCTTTTTGCATACCCACATCTTTTACAAAGCTCCTCTACTGCTTTTCTTTGTGAAAATCCATCATATATATTTATAGCTCTTTTTGAATTAATAATATCTTCTAATTCCTCTTTAAATATGTTTCCTAAAGGTATTTTCCCTTCACTATCTAAACAACAAGGCACTACTGTACCATCTAATAAAATTCCTATTTGATCTCTTAATCCATGACAAAATACTTCCTCACTAATTAGTGAAATAGTAGAATCTGGCCAGCTAAATTTTTCCGCCATATTTAAATATACTCTTTCTTTTAACTTAATACCTCTTTTATCTAATAATGCATCTTTTATTGAAAAATTTATTTTCAACTTATCTTCTATTAATTTCAGTATCTCTAAATTCAAATTATTATTTGCTTTTAACTCTTCAGTATCTATATTCCATAGTCTAAGGGAACATATAATTTCAGTTTTTTCATTTGCCTCTTCAATAAATTGCAAAATATTATTTAAATAATCATAAAAATTAATATTGTTTTGATTTGCTTCAAAGCTATGAAGAGAAATATTTATTTGTCTAACTGAATTAGAATTAATTAATACATCTTTAACATTACTTATTAATGTTCCATTACTAGTTATATTAACATTTATATTTGCTTCCTTTGCAATTTGAAGAAAGTTTTCTAAATTCTTGTTTAAAAATGGTTCTCCCATTAAGTGTAGATAAATATGATTTGTATAACCTTTAACTTTATTTATTATTTCTTCAAAGGCATCAGTATCCATAAATCCTAATTCCCTACTAGTCTTAGGGCAAAAATTACAACTTAAATTACATATGTTAGTTGTTTCTATATATATTTTTTTAAATCTTGTCATAGGTAATCTCCTCTTTTCTTTTATAGAATTAATTTATCATATTATTGTTATTCTTCCAATATATTAAGTAATATGAGATAAATATTAAATGAAATAATATGTAAAGGATGTGAACTTAATTTGGATCCATACAAAGTTTTAGGGGTTTCTCCAAACGCTTCTGAAGATGAAATTAAAAGAGCTTATAAGAACATATTAGAAGAATATGCCTTAGGAAACTCAACAATAGATTCTAGGCCCTTAGCTGAAGGTGTTATAAAGGATGCTAATATGGCTTACGATGTTTTAGTTAATGGAAATTTGTATAAAGAAATAAGATCCTATATTGATAATAACAATATTACTATTGCTGAAAGTAAGTTAAACTTATTAGATTTAAAAAATTCTGCAGAATGGAATTATTTAATGGGATTTGTTTATTTTAAAAAAGGTTGGTTTGATATTGGAGTTCAACACATATTAAAATCTACTGAACTTGATCCTACAAATGAAGAGTACTCAACTACTTTAAAAACTATAAGAAATAGATCAAATGAAATCATTAATTATTACAAACAAAATAATAACCAAAATCCTATGCCAAATAATAATCAAGCTCCTCCACAAAATAATATGAATATGTGTGGTGGCGGTGGTGGCGGTGGTGGCGGTCTCTGCTAAATAAAAGGAGCTGCAAAAGCAGCTCCAAATATATATTTACTCTAGCTGAGTTATTAGTCTTCTCATTACATCCTTTAATTTTCCTTCGCCTATTTCTTCATTAACTCCTGCTATTATTACTCTTATATCATTATCAGATAAGTCCCATTTATATGCTTTTACATCTATAATAGAATCCTCTGGTAATAATTCTTCCATATCTGTAGCTAATTCTTCGCTTAAGCTCATGTATTCATCAAATAACTCATCTTCACTTAAGTCATTTATATCATAATCATCACTAATTATTTCATTTAAAATATCAATTGAAATACTTAAATTATAGGCAAAGGTATCTTCTCTTTTAGTTCCTTTGCTCATATCCTTTATAACCTTAAATTCAGAATTTTTTTCTATTTCATTTTTTATTTCTTCAGTATCAACTACTTTTCTTCCAAAAGCTATATACATATTTACCTCCAATTAAAATTTAATATTATTATCTATAGATTCCTTAATTACCAATTTAAGTCTATTAAATTCTTCTTTATATCTTTTATGCTCTAATTGAGGGAAAGCCTCAATAAGTCTTTTAAGCCTTTTAAGCTTCTTAAAGTTAAATTCCTTCTTATTAAATTCTTTCTTAAGTTGTTCTAAAATATTCATATTCTTAAGGGTTATATTTAAATTAACTACTTCACTAACAGTTAAAGTAAGATCTACTACAAATATTAATATTAATATATAGGATGTTATTATAATAGTAATATTTGAGAACCTACTTATAAAGGTTGAAATTAAAGGATGAATAAATTCCATTAATGCTAGAGATAATATTGAAAATAAAGTTGAATTTAATAAGCAAACTCTTCCCTTAATATTAAATTTTCTATTAGAATAATTCCAAAGTCTTGTATGAAATACAGATTCTAATAATATAGCTGCTAAAAATTCTATTATTGAAGCTATAACTCCACCAAATATGAATACTACTAATGGAGATGTAATATTTAATCTCATCATTATATAAATTACAAATACTGCCCCAAAACCATATACAGGGCAAACTGGTCCCTTTAAAAAACCTCTATTAATAAATTTTTTAGCTGGAATAGAACAATAAATAACTTCACAAATCCAGCCTAAGAAACTATAAATACTAAAATATAAAAACCAAGATAAAACCCACATAAAGCTCCCCCCAATAATTAATCTTAAACTACTTATTCAATAAAATTTTAGATATCATAATCATGTACTCTTTATGTATATTATTAATCCTGTCATCCATACTTTTATGTAAAGCACTTTATAAAAAAGTAAAAATTACATAATTGATAGCCTTATCTCTTTGTACTATAATATATTTATCATAATATATAGAGGTGTTAACATGAAATTTTTACAAGGAATATATGGTATTGACTTATTATCACTAATTTTATTACTAGTAGCTTCACTATTTAATCTTTCAAGATATACAAGCTTTATAGGCATGGCTTTAGTAATAATATCTTTATTAAGAATATTTTCAAGGAATCTTAATAAAAGACGAGCTGAAAATAATTCCCTAATTAACCTCCTTAATAAGCCTTTATCTAAGGTAGGTTTAAGAATTCCATATAATAGTCAACCAATTGATTTTACTAGTTTTTCTTACTTATATCAAGTAATTAAAAATAAAATTAATGAAAAGAAAAATTATAAAATCACAAAATGTCCACAGTGTGGTCAAAAACTAAGACTACCAAGAAAAAAAGGTAAAATAGTAGTAACTTGCAAACGTTGCTTACATAAATTTGATTTCAGAACTTAATATACATTGTGGCTACAAATTTAGAATGTAAAATGTAGAATGTAGAATTAATGATGTAATTTGTTCCAAATTACTAAAAATATATTTATTTCAGAAACTCCTTAAGGAGTTTCTTCTTTAATTCTTCATTTTTCATTCTTAATTCTTCATTTCTATTAAGGTATATCTATTCCTCTTGAAGCTACATATATTTCAAACCATTGATCTCTTGATAAATTTATTTCTGTTGCTTCATAAGATTCTTCTATTAATTTTACTAATTCATCATCACTTATATTCCAATCTATTAATCTCCAATAACCTTGAACGATTCTAGAAAACTCTAAATTATCTCTTAACTTAACAGTATTCATATTTATTCCTCCTATTTTCATCAGTAAATAAGTTAATTATAGCATATCCATATATACATATTAACCTATGAAATATTAAAAATGGGTAAACTTTCCTTAATATATTTAACCATTTTTGAAGAAAATAAACTATATTTAATAAAGGAGGTTTAAATAAATGTCTAATAGCAATAAAGATAAACTCACCTTATCAGCTCTTATATTAATGATATTTACATCTGTATATGGCTTTAATAATATTCCAAGGGCATTTTATTTAATGGGCTATTCCGCAATTCCTTGGTACATATTTTCAGCGATATTTTTCTTTATTCCATATGCTTTTATGATGGCAGAATACGGAGCTGCTTTTAGAAAAGAAACTGGTGGAATATATACATGGATGGATAAATCTATTGGATCTAAATATGCCTTTGTAGGAACCTTTATGTGGTATAGTTCCTATTTAATATGGATGGTTAGTGTATCTTCTTCTATTTGGGTTCCATTTTCAAATTTACTATTTGGAAAAGATGCAACTTCAACTTGGTCCATATTTGGACTAAATGCACCGCGAACTTTAGGTATATTAGGTTCCATTTTCGTAATTTTAATTACCTACATTTCATCAAAGGGATTAAATGGTATTGCAAAAGTTGCTTCTATTGGTGGAATCTTTGTTACTAGTGCTAACCTAGTCTTACTAATAGGCGGCTTAATAGTTTTAGTAGCAAATAACTTTAAGTTAGCTCAGCCCATAAATTCAACTGCTTTTATGATATCGCCTAATCCCTCTTACCAGTCCCCTCTTGGCATATTAGGATTCTTAGTTTTTGCCTTATTTGCATATGGTGGACTAGAAGTGGTTGGAGGATTAGTGGATTCTACAAAAAATCCAGAAACAACATTCCCTAAAGGAATTAAAATTGCAGCTATAGTTATAGCAATAGGTTATTCCCTAGCTATCCTATTTGAAGGATTCTTTATTAATTGGAATCAAGTATTAAATGGTGAAGAAGTTAATATGGCAAATGTATCTTATATTGTGATCAAGAATCTAGGAATTGAAATTGGAAAGGCACTTAATCTTTCTCAAAATGCCATAAACTTCTTAGGATCTTTATTTGCAAGATATATTGGTCTTGCAATGTTCTTAGCCTTATTAGGTGCTTTTTTTACATTAGCATTCTCTCCACTTAAACAATTACTTGAAGGAACCCCATCTAGAATTTGGCCTAAAGCTTGGACTAAAAAAGATGAAAATAATATGCATAAAAATGCTATGTGGGTTCAATGTTCAATTGTAGTAGTTATTATACTTATATCTTCATTTGGTGGTAAAAGTGCTAGTGTATTTCTAAATTACCTGGTATTAATGGGAAATGTTGCAATGACTATACCATACATGTTCTTATCCTTTGCTTTCATTAATTTTAAAAAGAAAAAAGATATTGAAAAACCATTTGAAATATATAAGAGCATAGCTTTTGCTAATGCAGCTTCCATAATAGTTACTTTAACTGTCGGCTTTGCAAATATATTTACAATTTTGCAACCGGCATTAGAGAATAAGGATTATACATCCACAATATTTCAAATTGCAGGACCAATTGTTTTTGGTACTATTGCACTCGTTTTATATTCTTCTTATGAAAAAAAGACTTCTAATAAATAACAAAAATAGGAAGATAATCACAATTACTATCTTCCTATTATATTCATATATACATTAAATTATTTTTGTGTATTAATATTTATAGTATCTCCATCAGATGTAATTGTGATTTGTCCTTGCTTATCAGTTCTATATGCTTCAATTCCCATATTTTTAATAATATCTAAAATTTCTCTATGTGGATGTCCATATGAATTATCAACTCCACAGCTAATTATTCCATACTGTGGTGAAATTGCCTCTATAAATTCCTTTGTAGAAGATGTACTAGATCCATGATGACCAAACTTAATAACATCTGCCTTTAATTCATTTGAATAATTTTTTACAACTTCTGCTTCTACAGCTTTTTCTGCATCTCCTGTAAATATAAATGATTTATTACCATAAGTTAATTTCATAATAGGTGAATAATCATTAAGATTATCATAAGTGTCCTTATTAGGAGAATAAGCAATAAATTTAGCACCTTCTCCTATATCAATGCTAGTTCCTTCTTTAATTACCTTTGCTTTAAGTCCCTCATTATTTACTGCCTTCATCATGTTCTCAAAGGTTTTTGTTGTAGTTGTTGCCTTAGGCATATAAAAGCTTTTTACATCATACTTTTCAAATACTTTTGTCATTCCTCCAATATGATCTTCATGAGGATGTGTTGCTATAACAATTTCAAAATCATCTATATTTTTTTCCTCTAACTGCTTCATTAGCTTGTCAGAATCACTTCTTGGACCTGCATCTATAAGTATATCTAAATCATTAACTCTTATATAAGCTGCATCACCTTGTCCAACATCTAAATAAGAAATTTCTATATTCCCCTTAGTATTTCCTAAGTTATTTTCTACAATATCTTTGCCAAAGAAAGCTGAAAATATTGCAATAATGGCAAATACAATAATAGTTATTAACTGTGCTTTCTTATTACCCTTATGCTTTTTCATAGTTTTCTCAAAAGCATTTTTTAAATCCTTCTCTTTTGCCAAAATTCTTTCCTCCTAATATATTTAAATCATAATTATTATATGTACTAATTCTTAAAATGTCAAAAGGCACTGCATTGTGTCCTGCAGTGCCCCATAGTCATAGTCAAATAAAAATAAATAACTTGCGACTACAAATATATTATTTGTGAATAGAAATTTTATTATTCATTTTAAAACTCTTGTTTTTCATGAAAGTTTTGGTAAGAGTTGAAACTAATATTATTCCTAAGGCTAATGCACCTGCTGAAGCTATAGTTTTTATTCCTATTTCTAATGATTTCATAATATCACCAGTTATGGCTTCAACCATTGTATAATACATTCCGCCTCCTGGAACTAATGGAATTAAGGCTGCAATTACAAATGTAGTTACAGGTGTCTTTAAAATTCTTGCAAATATTTCTGAATATATACTTAATGCAAGAGAGGCTAAAAATAAGGATGTTATATCAGAATAGCCAAACATTAAGGCTAGCTTATATACAAACCACCCTAAAGCTCCACATATAGCAGCAAAAATTAAATTTTTACCCTTTATATTAAATACTATTCCAAAAGCAAAGGCTGCTATAAAAGCAGATAAAACTTCTAATATCATTTATATACCTCCAAAAACACTTATCCAAAAGCTTAAAACTACTCCAGTTCCAACTGCAACTGCTATGGCTGTTAAAAAAGCTTCTGCACCTCTTACAAGTCCTGATACTAAATCTCCAGCAACAGTATCTCTAATGGCATTAGTAATTGCAAGTCCTGGAACTAAAAGCATTATAGAACCTATAATAACCTTGTCCATATCATTTGCTAAATTTATTCTTATAGAAATTATAGCTAATAAAGCTAGAATACCTGCAGATATGCTAGTATTAAAAAAGGAATTAATTCCAAAATTATCACTCTTAATAGATACATATTTTACTGCTAGTCCAATAAAAAATGCTGCTATTGCATCTCTAAAAGACCCTCCAAATAAAAATACGAATCCAAAGGCTCCTATTGCTGAAAATAAAATTGTTGTTTTATTTGAGTATCTTTTTTCATCTTCAATTTCTTTAAGAGCTTCTTTTAATTCTTCTAATGTGATATTATCTCTATTTATATTTCTTGCTAAATCATTTACCTTATGAATTTTCTGCAGGTCAACTGAACGATTTGAAATTCTTTCAACTAATGATTTTATTGCTCCATTATGTGATATAGAGGATATTATTACAGTTGGAGTTGCAAAGCTACTTGCAGATTCTACACCTAAAGATATACAAATTCTATTCATAGTTTCTTCTACTCTATAAGCTTCTGCACCACTTTGTAACATTATTTTACCTGCATAATTAGCTACTTCAAGTATTTCATTTATCTCCATATTTTGTCCCTTCTTCTTTAAATTAACCTCATATATTATACAATCCTAAATTTAACATGTCTATATAAATTTTTTCAATATACAATAGTAAAAATAGCTATTTTATAATAAAATTTTACTCCTATTATTAAAGAAAAGGCCCCTATACGGAGCCTTCTTAATTAAGAAATTTAAAGTTATTAAATACCCTTAATAATTTCATCTATATTTTCTACTGATGCATTTCTAATTGTAAAAATTATATCTTCATCTATTCTTAGCTTAGTTTCATTATTATTAGTCTTTACCTTATTTAAGCTAAGACCTGAATTACCAAATTCTCTATATTTAGTTGGAGATAAATCTATATTAAATAATCCATTCTTTGCTCCAGTTATCTTTAATAAACTTCCCTCTAAGCCACTATCTTTTATCTTTAATGTAATAATATTATTACCTTTTAATACCACCTTATCTTCTGGTGCTGCTATAACTTCTACTTCACCAGTTATAGTTATCCACCCTCCACTAAGCTTTGACTTAGCTAATATGTTAACACTATATTCTTCTGTAATCTTAGTTAACAATTGTCCAAGATTATAAATATTTAAATCATACTTCATTATTTTTTTCCTCGCTGTTTAATAAAATTTCCTTCATTATACTACAATTAATAATCATTATCCATATATTCTTTATTTATATTATTAATTAAGTTACTTATTTTATTTTCTCTACCATAGTCCTCATATTGATGATATGTCAAATATAAATGCTTCTTTGCCCTTGTTAAAGCAACATAGAAGGTTCTCATTTCCTCTTCTATATTATTTGATTTTAAGGCCATATAGGAAGGGAAAACCCCCTCTTGAAGTCCGCATATAAATACTATATCAAATTCAAGTCCCTTAGCTTGATGAACTGTAATAATAGGTATTCTCTTTTTATTAGTTCTATTTACAATTAAACTTTCTAGTTCTCCATTAGATAAACCTGTTATCCTAATAATGTCTAATAAAGAATCTCTATTACTTTTTTCTCTATCCTCTAATTCCTTAACTAATACATAGAAATCTCTAAGTCTTTCTATTTTTTCATTAGCTTCTTTTTCAATTTCACTACTTCTACCACTATATAAGGTTTTTAAGCTAAAGCCTTTAATTATATCAACTATTATTTCATCTGGTCTTCTACTTTTAGCTCTTTCAAATAATTTATTTAATGCAGTATTAATTTTTGTAAAGGCTTTTAAATGATTATTAACTAAGCTAATTCTTTTAAAAGAAGTTGGTATTAAATCATAGGAGATAGCTCTTACTAATAAGTCTTTAGTTGCTAAGATATCATCCATAGCATCATGACTTGGTTTATTCTCTGTATTAAATACTTTACTTAAGGTTTCTAATTTATAGTTTTGTAATTTAGTATGAAATCTCCTATATATATCTAATGTGTCGTAAAAAGCTTTAAACTTTGGTCCTTCTAAATTATTTCTACTAAGCTCACTTGTTAAAATATTTATATCATATTGCACATTATGGCCAACTATAATCGAGTCCTTAGAAAACTCTACAAATTCCTTTAAAACTTTTTCCTTATCTTCTCCTTTTTCTCTTAAAAAATCATCACTAAACCCATGTACCTTATAGGATCCTTCTACAGATTTTTTGTTTTTCAAGAATTTTTCAAAGCTATCTATAACTTCACCTTTAGAATTAATCTTAACTGCAGCAATTTGAATTATTTCATCCTCTGTAACATCTGTTCCAGTACTTTCAACATCAAATACAATTACATTGTTTCTTTGAAATTCTTCTATTAATAGAGAATACTTTTCTCCATATACTTTTACATTTTCATCAATAAAGTCAGTAAGTGCTATTCCAACTTCCTTATATTCTTTAGATTCAATTGCCTTTAATGTAGATTCTCCAATGCCAGTTGGCAACCTTTTTACTATTCTTTTTAAACTAACATTGTCATATCTATTAGCAATAAGCTTTAAAAAGGCTATTACATCCTTTATTTCTTGCCTTCTAAAGAACTTAAATTGGTCAACTAATATAAATTCAAAATTGGCACCTTCATAACCAATTATATTTCCTAGTTCTCTACTTAAATTTATATTGTAATTATTATCTCTACTTAATATACAAGCTTTAGAAATATCCTCTCCACCCTTTTCTAAATTTCTAATTTCATCAAAGATAAATCTAGCTTCTTCTCTTAAATTCTTTGCTTTTCTTAGCTTGATTTTGTCTCCTTTTTCATTAGTAATTGATGTGATTCTATCTTTATAAATAGAAGAATACTTCTTGTTAAAGGCGTTTTCTAAAAAGCTTAAGGAGCCATCTGTAATATATTTTGTAGATCTATAATTTTTAGTAAATACAACTTCTGTTGGATTATAACCTTTTTTAAATAAATCTAATATTTTATCAGGTTCAGATCCTCTCCAACCATAAATGGTTTGAAACATATCTCCACAAAGTAATATATTATTATTTCCAAAAATTTTTTCAATTATTGAATACTCTAATGTGCTAGTATCTTGTACTTCATCAATATTAATATACTTAAATTGATTTTTTAAAACTTCAACTAATTTCTCATCTGTAAGCAATTCCTTTGCCTTTATAGTTAAATCTGCAAAGTCTAGTCCATGGTTACTGTAAAGAAGAGAATTATATAATGTTACTAATTCTCTACCTTTACTCTCTAAGAATTCCTTCATCTTTAAGTCTAGATTTCCCTTATTACTACAAATAGATTTAATTTTATCACCTTGATATTTAAATATATGTTCAATTACTTTATTATAATTTTTAAAAGAATCCTCTTCCTTAAAATTAAGTTTTGTATTTTCTATTTTAACTAACTCTATAAATTGTTGAAGTTTATTTACTGGGTAATTATAATAATTACATTCCTTTATTATTTCCTTACAATCTTCTTCGTCAAATACTAAGAAATCAGTAAATATATCTGTTCTCTTTTTAGCTTCACTCTTTATTAAATCAAAGCAAAAGCTATGAAAGGTTCTAATAGTGATGCCCTTAGCTTTTTCTCCTACAATATCTTCAATTCTACCCTTCATTTCTGCACAGGCTTTATTAGTAAAAGTAATACATAATATTTCTTCAGCTTTTGCTTTTTTAGAATTTATTATATTTGAAATTCTACTAGATAGTGTATTTGTTTTTCCTGTTCCTGCAGAAGCAAGAAGCAAAATATTCCTTTCTAGTTCATTTACAACTATTGATTGCTCTTTATTTAAAGACATTTTACCACCTCCTAGTTTATTTCTATTTACATTTTATCATACTATTTTTCTAGTATTAAAAAAAGTCGTAATAAAGGTATCATTATGACTTTTCATCTGTTCACTTTCTAATTCCATCTCTATTAAAGGTCCTCCATAAATATATTTCATCCGCTACTATCATAATTATTGCAGCTAATAACATTACTAATAATTGAAGGTTCTCACAATGAATATGCTTCCAATTATTAAAAATACCATTTTATATCAATCTTCTATTAAATTCATCTTTTATTATTTTATATTATTACTTAGAATCTTACCAATATGCTATAATTATAAAAAAGAATTTCTGGGAGTTGATACAAATGAAAGATAAATATATAATATTTTACACTATATTTTTCAGTTTATATTCTATCTTAAATTTTTATATAGGAAAGGTAATATTAAAAGGGCTTAAGATTACTACTAATATATCTCCTTTACCCTTTTGGATAGCATTTTGTACCTTAGCATCATCTTATATAGCTTCTATGGTATTTACTAAGTATTTGCCTCATAGCCTAAACAATCTCTTTTCATTTATTGGTTCTTATTGGCTTGGGTTACTTATGTTTAGTTCATTAATATTTCCTATTTTAGGACTAATTAATTTAATATTAAAAAAAGCTTCTTTGTTAAACAATAAAATTTATATAATGGAAACAGTATTAATCACTATAGTATTTGTAATATTTATAATAATTGGTAGCTATAATGCTAATCACTCTTATGTTAAATCCTTTGATATTGATATTGAAAAGGATACCTTAAAAGAGCCATTAAATATAGTTATGGTTTCTGATTTACACTTAGGTAATGTTGTTAAAAATAATAGATTGAAAAGTATGGTAACTGAAATAAACGAATTAAATCCTGATTTAGTCATTATTGCTGGGGATATTATTGATAGTGATATTACTCCTTTTTTAAATCATAATATGGCTATAGAGTTTTCTAATATAAAATCTAAATATGGAACTTTTGCTACCTTAGGAAATCATGATATATTAACTAAAGAAGAAGACACCATAGTAGATATCCTTAAAGAAAATTCCATTACTGTTTTAAGAGATGAATCAGTTTTAATTAATGATGATTTCTATATAATTGGAAGAGATGATATAACAGTAAATAGATATGGCAGTGAAGATAGAGCTACTCTGGATGATTTAACCAAAAATTTGGATAGTTCTAAGCCTCTAATAGTTATTGATCATAATCCACAATATTTAAATGAAAGTTTAAATGCTCATATTGATTTACAACTATCTGGTCATACTCATAAGGGACAAATAATTCCTGGCAACTTAGTTACTAACAAAATCTTCGAAGTTCATTATGGATATTTAAAAAAGGATACTTTAAATGTTGTAGTTTCTTCAGGTTACGGTACATGGGGACCACCTATTAGATTAGGAAGTAGAAGTGAAATAGTACAAATAAATTTGGAATGAAAGAATTAAAGAATGAAAAAATTAAGGAATTAGAGAATTAAAAAATGTAGAATTGAAGAAGAAACTCCTTTCGGAGTTTCAAGAATCTTCATTCTACATTTTTATTTTATTTCATAACTTAATTCTATAAACTTTTCTATGTCTTCTTCTATAAGCTTAAGTGAATTTCTCCAGAAGTTAACATCATGAACATCTATATTCATTATCTTAGTTACATCAGCTACCATATTCTTACCTGTAACTGCAAGTAATTCTTCATATTCTTTACAGAAGCTATGGCCTCTCTTTAAATATTCTGCATATAATCCCTTAGCAAATAAGTTTCCAAAGGCATATGGGAAGTTATAGAAGTTTGCAGTTGCATAGTAGTAATGTGGTTTCCAAGTCCACATATATTTATGAAGATAATTGTTATCTAATCCATCTCCATAAGCTTCTTTTTGTGCATTAAGCATAGCATTATTTATTTCCTCTACTGATAAAGAACTTTCTTTTCTCTTTTCAAATACTTCACTTTCAAATAAGAATCTTGAGTATATGTCTACAATAACTTGATTGCAGTCTGAAATTTCAGCTTCTAAAATAGCAAAAGCTTCTTCCTTACTAGCTTCTTTTACAGCACTCTTTTTAATAATTATTTCACAGAAATTAGAAGCTGTTTCTGCTAAAGTCATAGGATATTCTGAATTTAGCATAGTCTCGTTGTTTAAGCATTCTCCATGGAATCCATGTCCAAGTTCATGGGCCATAGTTACAACATCACTAAAACTATTTCCATAGTTTAATAATATTCTACTTTCCCCAATATCTTTAATACTTGCACAGAATGCTCCTCCTACTTTACCTTCCTTAGGATAAACATCTAGCCAATTATTTTCAAAAGCCTTTAAAACAAAGTCAGCTAAATTATCACTAAACTTTCTAAAATTCTTTTCTACAAAAGATTTTCCTTCTTCAAAGGTAAATTTCATTTCTTTTTCTATTACAGGAGCATATAAATCATAAAATGGAAGTCCATTTTTATGTCCTAAAATTTCTGCTTTTCTTTTTAAATACTTTCTAAATGTTGGTAAACTTTCTTTAATAGCTGTAAGCATGGCATTTAAAATATCTTCATCCATTCTAGATTCTTCTAATGTCATATGAAGAGGTGATTTATAACCCTTAAGATTTGAAGTAGTTATTACTTCTCCCTTAATGCCATTTAACGCAGCAGCTACACCCTCTTCTATTTTTTCATAGGATTTTATTTCTGCTTCGTATGCCTTTTTCCTAACTTCTGGATCCTTGCTATATGCCATATTTAATACAACTGTTAGTGGAAGAGATTCTTCCTTTCCATCTACATTAATATCTACCTTATGTGTTGATATCAAATAATCTTTATAGTTTGACCAAGCATCTGAACCTGTGGTTCTCATCTTAGCTATTATAGCTTCTTCTTTATCACTTAACATATATTTATTCTTATTGATTATTTCTTTAATTATAAATTCATGATTTTTTAATAAAGTTGATTTATTAATTACTTCATCTATATTTTCTATACTAGCAATCCATTTATAAATCTTAGTTAAAGGTTCTGCTAAAAGACTATTTTTATTATTTATAACATCTAAATACTTTCTTCCTTCAACATTCTTTGAATCAGCACTAACAGTTAAACTAGCAAATGAAGCTACCTTACTAATAAGAAGATATATATTTTCAAGATTATTAATTATATCCTCTAAAACTCTTAGTGTATCCTCTTCTTTATTTAAGTTTTCTGAAAAAACTTTTAACTCATTAATATTTTTATCCACCTTATCTAAATCTTCAAGAAATTCTTTAGATGTAAATGAGGGATAAAGTTCTTTTAAACTCCAATTATCTGACATGTTTTTGCCCCCTTATATTTGTTTATATTAAATTATAGTATTTATTTAGCACTTTATCAATAAAATTACACTTATATTGAATAATTTTTATTCCTATATTTAAGTGGAGAAACTCCTACTAGCTTTTTAAAGGTATTGGTAAAGTGGCTTTGATCATGAAATCCTAACAAAATGCTTATTTCCAAGATACTTTTTTCAGTACTTAATAATAAAATCTTGGCTCTTTCAATTTTTATTTCTCTTAAATATTTCATTATGGATATCCCTTTATATTTTTTAAAACATGTTGATGCATACCCAACTGAAATATTTAAAGTTTTACATATTTCTTCTAGGGATATGTGATTTTCAATATTTAAATGAAGGGCTTGCAGAAGCTTATTAACTGTGAAACTATCTGTAATTTCTGTATCATTAATTAGTAATTCCATATATTCGTTTATCATATCTAATTCTATTTCTTGCATTATATATATAGAACTTGCCTCTTTAATTCTTCTATAAAATTTATTATAAATTGGATGTAAATATTTCTTTGCAATTCCATTTCTTATTATTTCTCTTGTATAAATTGCATTCCATATAATAAGGTCGTCCATTTTATGTTCTTTATCCACCTCATCATAAATTTCTGAAGAATGCTTTGCCTTAATAACCTTTATTATTTCTTCTTTATTTCTGGAATCAATTAATAATGACATTTTATTGTTAAAAATATTAAAGTCAGACTCAAAGCTCTCATATCCATCATTCATAAATATACACTCCCTATATACACGATAATAATTATATACATATTATATTATATATACTAAAACGCCTTCAATCTTTTACTAAAATTTTACATTGTATTAATTAAACCGTCTTTTTATTGAAAATATTATAGTAATCATTATCAATTTTATTAATTTCTCATAAAAAAATAGACAGATAGTTTATTTTTTATAAACTATCTGTCTTATTATATATTTACCCTTTGATATTATTTTGTTGCTGCTGTTAAAGCACTATTTACAGCATCTATTACTCCCTTTGAAGAGTTTGTTGCCCCTGATATTGCTTCAACGCCTTCAGTTCCTTGCTTTTCTATTATCTCTGGAACTAAATTATCTTGAACACCTTCAACTAATGTTTTAGTTTCATTATGTTCAACAAGTTTAACTTCTGAAATTTTGCCTTTAGAAACTACAACTTCTACTTTAATTACTCCTGATGCCCCTTGTCCTTCTCCTTGGTATGTTCCATCAGTATATTTTCCGCCACCACAGCCTACTAACAATGAAGCTGATATTGAAATAGCTCCTATCATTGCTATTAACTTTTTCATGATTATTCCTCCTACATATAAAATAAGTTATTTTATAAATGCTGCTGCATTTTTTCCAGCTGTTCTACCAAAAGTAACTATATCAGCTAAAGCATTACCACCTAATCTATTTCCTCCATGGATTCCACCAGTAACTTCTCCTGCAGCGAATAATCCTTGAATTATATTTCCATCTGTATTAACAACTTCAGCATTAGTATTAATTTTTAATCCACCCATAGTGTGGTGAACTGCTGGTGTCACAGGAATAGCATACACCTTACCTTCATTTAATTGTCTTGGAAGATCTTCTCTATTAAACTCTGAATCTTTATTTGCTGCTACTGCATCGTTATATTTATTTATACTTTCTACCATAGTATCTTTATCTATTGATAATTTTTCTGCTAATTCTTCTACTGAATCTGCTTCTGTTACTAATCCCATATTGAAGTATTCTTCAGTAGCCTTTAAGCTCTTTCTTAATCCTTCATCAAAGAAAAGATAAGCAACTCCATCCTTTTGTTCTAATATTGCTTTGGAAACTACATCTCTAGTTAATAATTCATTAGTAAATCTCTTACCATCTTTATTAATAAGGATAGCACCATTTCCTCTTACAGCTTCAGTAACCATTACAGCTTTTTCTGGAACAACTGTTGGATGAGTTTGAATTTCTTCAATATCAACTAAATCTGCTCCAAGTTTTTCTGCTAAAACTATTCCATCTCCAGTAGCTCCACTGTGATTAGTAGTAGCAAATCCTTTTAATTCTTCTTTGTAGCTAACAACCATTTCTTGATTAGCTGAGAATCCTCCAGCAGCTATAACTACTGCTTTTGTGTTAATAGTATATTCTTTACCTTCTTTATTAGTTGCCTTTATTCCTGAAACATTACCATCTTTATCTAGTATTATTTCCTTAGCTTCGTTCCAAAGTCTTAAATCTACTTTTTCATTTTCTGCCGCTGTCTTTAAAGTATCAACTAAGTGAGCACCTACTGCTGCACCACCAGTAGGTCTATGTGTTCTGTAATTTGTTGATCCAGCCATCTTACCTACATCTGAAAGGTCAGCTCCAAGTTCAGTTAACCATGCTACTGAATCCTTTGCTTCATTTGTTAATTTTTCTACTAATTCAGGGTTATTTTTATTATATCCACCCTTCATAGTATCATCATACATTGTTTGTATAGAATCTTCTATGTTCTTGTTTTTTTGTTGTTCTGTTTCTGCTGCATTTAACCCACCAGTAGCTCTATTAGTGTTACCACCTACCATAGGCATTTTTTCTAAAAGAATTACATTTTCTACACCTTCTTGTTTAGCTTGTACAGCTGCTGATAGTCCTGCTCCACCTGCTCCTATAATAACTATATCAGCAGTTTCTTTCTTAGAACCACACCCAACTAATGCTGTAGGAACTAAAATTAAAGCTGACATTACTAATGCTAAAGCTTTCTTTTTCATTTAGTATTTCTCCCCTTGTTTTTTAGTTTTTTTACAGCTTTAGTATATTTGTTAATTAATAATCAATCAATATTGTGGTCTTATTGTTTATTTTGGTCTTTTTGGTCTTTTTATTTTACTTTATAATAATTAGTTGGTCTTCCTATTTTCCCATACTCCTGATACATTTCAACTTTGCTTTCTTCTACCATTTTTTCTAAGTATCTTCTTGCTGTAACTCTTGCAAGTCCACATCCATTAGCTATTTCTTCAGCTGTTAACTTATCATTTTTTTTTAATTTCATAAATTCTATTATCTTATTATAAGTTTTTATATTTAATCCCTTACAAAGTTCTTTTTCTTCTTGTTCTACATTTATATTTACTATATATTGATCTATATGTTCTTGATTTATATCTTCAACATTATTTAACTCTAAAAACCTATTCTTATAATTAATTAATGATTCTTTAAACCTTTCAAATTTGAATGGTTTTATTAAATAATCTATAGCTCCATATTTAAAAGCATCATCTACAGAGGCTTTACACTTATCTGCTGTAATTAATATTGTATCTAAATTTATTTCTTCTAATCTAATCCATTTCAACAACTCTATGCCCTTACCATCAGGTAAAAACACATCTAATAATACTAAATTAGCCTTACACTTTCTTAATTTAATTTTAGCTTCTTTTATAGAACTGGCATCATCTATCACCTTAAAACTACCTATTTTTTCTAAAAATCTTTTGTTAATTTCTTTAACCATTGGGTCATCTTCCACAATAAAAACATTAATTATATTCATTAAATCTTTACCTCCCATATTGTCAATTCATCTGATGTTAATTTCAAATCTCCATTTAAAGAATTTATTATACTATTCACATTATACAATCCTAATCCTCTAAAACTTCCTTTTGTGCTAAATCCCCTTAAAAATATTTTTTCTTTTAGTTTATCATCAATTTTATTCCCATTATTTTTTACTATAATATTTATTTTTTCCTCTTGGAAGATACCTATGTATATATATCCATCATCTCTTCCCTTCAATTCTTCTATAGAATTTTCTAACAAGTTTCCTATAATAGTCAACACATCTTGTATCACAATATTTTTAGGTATTTCTTTTAAATTTGAGTTTTCATCTACTTCAAACTTTATCTTAAGTTCATCGGCTTTATTATATTTTGAAAAGATTAAACCTTGTATTGATGCTTCTCTTATCTTCTTCAAAGAATCAGTTATTGCTCCTCTATTCTCGGTTGTTTCAAAAATATATTCTAAAGCCTTATCGCTTTCATCTAATTGAATTAAACCAGCAATTGTATGTAATTTATTCATAAACTCATGATTTTGAGCTCTTAAATTCCAAGTTAATTCCTTTACACCAGTTAACTCTGCAGCCATATTATGAACTTTTGTGAAATCCTGAAAACTAGCTATTGCTCCTACTATTTTCCCATATTCACCAATAATGCTATAAAAATTTGCCATAATTATCACATTATTATTAAGTCTAATTTCTTCATTGAAAATTCTACTTCTTCTATACATAACTTCATTTAACAAGCTCTTTATCTTATCATCAATAATTTTATTAGAATGGAGCTTTAATATTTCATAAGCTTTACTATTAATTACAGTTATTTCCCCTAAATTATTTACAGCAATAAGTCCTTCTTCAATGTTATTAATAATAGACTCCTTTTCCCTAAGCTCATTTGCTATTTCTTCTGGTTCTAATCCATAAATATCTGATTTTATATTTTTTGCTAATTTCTTAGCTAAAAATATAATAATAATTAAAACTCCCATAAATACAGGTATTAAACCATTAAAAAATTCTATCACTTCGCTTCTTATATCTCTCTTTAAAACTCCTACTGCTACTGCTCCAACTTGTACACCATCTTTATAAACTGGTGTAAAGCCTCTCACAGATTTTCCTAAGTGACCTTCACCTTCCGAAACATAGGTTTCCCCTTCAGTCAATACTAGTTTTTCATCTCCTCCTAAAAATTTTCTACCTATATTATCTGGAATTGGATGTGAGTATCTTATTCCTTCATTATTCATAACTGTTATAAATAATAACCCTGTTTTAAGTCTTACTCTTTCTGTAAAGTTTTGTACCTTATAATGGGTTGGATCTGAGCCATCTGCTAGTTCTTTTTGTATCATAGGATTAGAAGAAACAACAAAAGCTATATCTATTAAGCTTTTTCCTACTGTTTCCGATACTTTAGACTTTATAATAGCTAATGAAAATATGCTAATTATCATTATAACAGTCATAAATATTCCAATAGTTAATCTAGTTAGTTTCTTTTCTAAACTCATTTTTACCTCTTTTTTTCTTAGATTTCTTAACCATTATATAATAAAGCATAAATATTAATAAAAAAAGAACCATCTTAAATGATTCTTTTTAACTTATCCTTATTTCTTTCTAATAATATCTAATACATAAGTCTTAAACTCTTCAAAAGTCCCTTTTGTTATAGATGCTCCCTTATTGATTTTTCCACTTGAGAAATTATATTCTGCTGAACCATAGTTAAAGCTTGCACTAGAAACAATTATACTTGAATCTGTAACTCTATAATTTATATCTGCTAACATAACATCCTTACAGAACTCTATAAATTCATTTGCTTTTTCTAAATCACCTTTGCTAACTTCATTCAAAGTAAATTTAAATAAACCATAACCTCCAATTAAAGGTACCATTTGTCCACTCGCCATATAAAATACTTTCCCCATATTATAAAAATATTTCATATTCCCATAAGTCATTGTTCTATATTCATTATTTATTTCTAAATTCTTATTATCTAAGCCTTGAAATTTTTCAACTATATCATCCCAAGCTTTTGCTTCAGCTGATTTATTATTACTTATTACACTTTTAAATTGTTCATATGCTTTTTCTAAATCATTTCCCTTATTTATAATTGAATTATTTACTTTAACCACATACTCATTATTTTCGAATACTAACTCCACTTTACTATTCATAACTAAACTCCCTTACTTATATAATTATGTATTATTATTTAGTAATAATTATTATAACATAGTATAATTGATTTTCAACCAATTAATTATTACTTAACAATTTCATATGGCCAATCTTTTATGCCACCAAAATCATATATGTTATTATATCCCATTTTAGCTAATAAATTTGCTGCTGTACTACTTCTATTCCCGCTTCTACAATATACTAGTATTTTTTGTTCTTTATCCTTAAGTATATTTCCTGCTTCTGATTCTATTTCATCTAGTGGAATTAGTATACTATTTTCTATATGTCCATTTTCATATTCTTCTTTAGTTCTAACATCTAATATTATAACATTTCCTTTATCCATTTCTTTTTTTGCTTCTTCGGCAGTTATTTCAATAACACTACTTTTATCATTATTTACATTAGTATCCTTTACTACTGTACCGCAACCAGAAATTATAAACACGCTTAAAAATATAGTCAATATAACGTAAATTTTTTTCAATATTATCACCTCTTTATTATTATAAAGAAATAAACATACTAAGTTTGTGACTTTATCACAAACCTAGTATATTTACTTATCAGAAAACTTTGTTCCTGGTAATACCACTTTAAAATAATCATCCTTAATAGAGTTAATAAATTTAACCTTTCGACTATTATTAAAAGATTTTTTAATTCTTAAAAAACCTTGGCCATTATTTAAAAATCGCTTATTATTATCTATTGTAATTAACTTTTCATATAGCCACATATTCCTCTTGCTTTGGTTTATGTTGTTAATTGATCTGTTATTTCCAGTTATGGCTCCTGGACTTGTTATAATAATTTCTTTGGTTCCTATATAAATATCTATGATCTTATCAAAGGCAGAATAATCTCTATATAGTACTGCATTATTTATTGCTTCACCTATTGCATTTATAGGATAATCCTTTGGTAAAATATCTAAAACTTCTCTAATAGCTTTATCAATCATATTTAATACATTACCTTGAACTATTATAACTTCATCCTTAGCAGGATTTAGCTTATTATTAATTCTTATAATATTATGCGGTAACCAAAGACTATTAACATTTGAAAATATTAATAATCCTCCTAAGGTACAATAAAATTCTCCACTTTCCTTATCCCTTGATATAATTCTTGAAGTTTCAAGTAAAAATTTTTTATTTTCTTCATTTATTTCAATACCTTTATTTTTAAAATAATTTTTATATATCGATTCATCTAAAAAGCTTATATTACTTTTTACTATTCTAGAAGTTTCTATAAAGAAATCTAAATTTTCTTCAAAGGATTCTAATAATTCTTGCTTTCTCATAGTGTCAGTAGTTGAACCTCTTCTAATATAAAAAGCTCCATTTTCTCTAACTTGGTATGGTTTTTGTTCTCCATCATATATTGTTATAACAGAAACTTTTTTATTCTCTATCAATAAATTATCTACAGAAATTGGAATTGGCGGCTCGCATCTTGAAGTAATTATTTGTTGAACTTGCTCTTCATTAATAACTTCATTATCTTCTAATCCCACTATCCTTTTTGACTTATCTTCAATTCCTATTATTATGTAACCTCTTCCCCCCCTTGAATTTGCTATTGCGCAAACATCCTTTGCTAACTCCTTTTTGCTACTCTCCTGCTCTAAGGATAGCTTTAATTTAAAATCTAATTTTACGCCTTCTTCTCTTTTTATTAAACTAAGAACTTTTTTGCTATCCATTCTCTCACCCCACTAATTTATTGCTATATAAATATTTTACTATAAAAATAGAGAGAGAAGCTATAATAGTAGCCTCAACCTCTCTTAATTTAATTATTTTATTATCTTTTTAATATTGTCAAAAAGTGTATTCTTATCTATTAACCCTTCTCTATCATAAGTAATTTCCCCAGCTTTATTTATAAAAATAGTTCTAGGAATCCCCATAATATTATAAGTATTTGCAGCACTAAGCTCTTTATCAAATACAACCTTCATCTCTAAATTATTATCCTCTAAAAACTTTAATGCCCTTTCTTTTGTCTCTCTTTTTCCATCAGTTAAATTAACCATTAGTATTTCTACATCATTTCCATATTCCTTTATTGCTTCTTCAAAATATGGCATTTCTTCTTGACAAGGTCCACACCAACTAGCCCAGATATTAACTACTACTGGCTTTTTATCCTTAAAATCAGATAATTTAACTACATTCCCATCTTCATCATATACAGTGAAATCTTTCGCTTCTTTTATTTCTGTTTGTAAGGAATCACTATCATTAGGCATATATGCACCAGATAAGTATCCATATCCAAATTTTACAATAACTATTAATAATATTAAAGAAACTATTAACACTACTATTTTCATTTTATCTTTCATAAATTTAACCTCCTAATTAAATGTTAACCAAGATAATAATAAGTTTAAATAACCAGTCATCATCATTAATCCTATTACTATAAGTAATATTCCTGACACAGTATTTATAATCTTATAATTTCTTTTAATAAATTTAAAAACACCTTTAAGATTCTCAATTAATAGAGCTGAAATTATAAATGGTATACCAAGGCCTAAGCTATAAGATAAAAGCATGAAAATCCCTTTTAAGGTATCTTGTGAATTAGCTGCAATCATTAAAGCTGCCCCTAGAAAAGTTCCTACACAAGGAGTCCATCCTATTGCAAATATCATACCAAATAATATAGATGAGGTTAAATTTAATTTATTTAAATTTGTTTTATTCTTTAATTTAAGACTCTTTTCTAAAAAAGCAATTTTGAATATACCAATGTAATTTAATCCAAAAACTATTAATAATATACCTGCTATTATATTAAATAGTTTCATATACTTTTGTATAAAAACTCCAAAGGTTCCAGCTGCTGCACCTAAAATTGTAAATATTACTGAAAACCCAATAACAAAACCTATAGAATTAAGTAAAGCTTTGTTATTATTTTTATTATCATTTCCTCCCATGAAATAAGATATATATATAGGTATCATAGGTAAAATACAAGGTGAAATAAAGGTGATTATACCTTCTAAGAAAAGTATAAAATAATTCACTAAACCACTCCTTTCCTTTTTTATTAATATATCACAATATTCAAATTAATTGAATAAGGTACTTTTTTGATACTATTATACAAATGAAATATCATATAGTTTTGAAAACTATATATTGTCTTTATATGTATTTTATGATATCTTATTAATATATTTAAAAAGAAAGGAATGTTATTATGAGTAAAATTGCTTTAATTACAGATAGTACTTGTGGATTACCTAAAGAATATGTAGAGAAATACAATGTTAAAATTGTTTCTTTAAAAATATTATACAAAACTAAAGAGTATATTGATGGAGTTACTATTACTCCTGAAGAGGTTTATTCTAAATTACCTAAGGAACTGCCTACTACTTCAATGCCTTCCGTTGATGATGTTTCTATTTTATATGATGAATTAATTAGAGAAGGCTATACTCATGCAATTGTTTTACCTGTTTCTTCTGGTTTATCTGGAACTATAAATAGCTTCAGGCTTGCAAGTGAGAATTACAAAAGTATTGATACATTTATTTTTGATACAAAAATATTATCTATGGCTGTAGGCTTAATTGTAATAGAAGTTGGTAAAATGATTGAAGCCAATAAAAGCTTTGAATACATTTGTAATAAGATTCCGAAATTAAGAGAAAATTTATGGATGTACTTTACAGTAGATACATTAGAATACTTAATAAAAGGGGGAAGAATTGGAAAGGTATCTGGTGGAATTGGTGAAATGTTAAATTTAAAGCCTATAATCACTATGGATGAAAATGGAGCTTATACAACCTATACTAAGGTAAGGGGATCAAAAAAAGCCTTTAACAAACTTACTTCTTTAGCTTCGGAAATACTAGATAAAGGAAAAAGTAAAGTAATTATAATGACTGGTACCATGCATGAAGAAGCAGAAAAGCTTAAAGACCTTCTACAAAAACATAAAAACACTACATTTATTTATAAAGGAACAATTACTCCTGCTGTTGGAATACATTCTGGTCCTAGATTATTAGCTGTAGCTGTTATGAATGAAATATAAGGGGCTACTCTTAGTAACCCCTAATGTATAATGTAGAATGTAAAATGTAGAATTATTGAAGTAATTTGTTCCAAATTACTAAAACTATCTTTTTATAAACTCCTCTAGGAGTTTATTCCTTTATTTTACATTCTACATTTTTAATTTTACATTGTGCCATAGCACATTTATTCTTCATGTTCGTATTCTTTACCTGATTGCATTGCCATCTTTTCAGCTACTAAATTCTTTAGTAAGACATCTACTGTCCATTCTTGAGATGTTTCTGTAACTGCAGCCTTTAAAACATTATTAAGTCTAAACTTCTTTAGATTATTTATAAGTAATCCTATTTTAGATCCTGGAATATTATTAAAAATTATTGCTTTATTTTTTATTCCATCTTCAGCATCATTTAATATGTTTCCATTTATAACATCTTTCACTAAAGTATTTCCATTCTTATAACTTATTACAACCTTATCTCTTATTCCAAGCATAGCTGCTAAATTACTTAAAGTTTTAACTTCTTTTAAGTCAAAATTACATAATATTATGCAGCTTCTCCCATCATTAGCTTTTGTTTCTTTTGTATCTAATAATTCAAATGACATAGTATTCTCCTTTTATAAATTAATTTCTTAACTATATCATATAAAATTACTATGAATTAAGCAACCTTGTTTTTTTAATATTAATCTTAAGACTTATAGTATAAATAAAATCTATAATCATAATTAATAATATTATAATATTAGATACTCTAAATAAATTTTCTAAACTTACATAAAAATTATTAATAGTTGGCTGAAAAAATCTCATGCCAATATAACAAAGAACAGCCCAATAAATTGTAAATTTCAAAGTTATTAAACCCATAAAATTAAATTTTAAATTTGAATAGTCCCAATATCTTTCATTAAATATTTTTAAAAGCAAATAACCACTAATAAATTCTACAGAGGTTGGTACAATTAAATATACTATAACTCTAGTTAAAATACTTAAGTTATAATAATAATCTAATAACACTAAAATAGTAAAAGCTATTCCATACATTGGCTTATAAGGTCCCTTTAAAAACCCTTCTTTTTTAAAGGTCCCATTAATAATATAGCTATAAACTCCTTCAATAATAAAGCCTACTACAGAATAAAGTATAAAATTAAATAAAGTAAAATTCATTATTGTCAAAACTAAACACCAGCCTTTAATAAATTTCATCATTAGTTTATCCAATTGAATTTCATAAATACCTATAAATCTATATAGCAACTTTTAAGACTACTTAGAATATTATAAAATGTAGTATTTAAAAGGAGGAATTGAAATCGAAAGTAACTATATAAAAGTAAAAAAAATCCTAGCAATTCTTTTATTAGCTAATTTATTTGTTGCAATTTCTAAAATCATAGTGGGCTTTGCAATTAATAGCTCTAGTGTTATGGCTGACGGATTCCATTCTATTTCTGATAGTGCTTCAAATATAGTAGGAATCATAGGAATTACCCTAGCTTCAAAGCCTAAAGATACAGAGCATCCTTATGGACATAAAAAATTTGAAACTATAGCAAGCATTATTATTGGATTAATGTTACTTATATTAGGTTTCAATGTTATTAAAACTTCAATAATCAAGTTATTTGTTCCATCTGTTATGAATATTACCATTGAAAGTTTAATCATAATATTAATAACCTTAGTGATTAATATATTTGTTGCAATATATGAAAATAATCAAGGTCATAAACTTAATAGTAATCTTTTAATAGCAGATTCCCTTCATACTAAGAGTGATATTTTTGTTTCTATAGGAGTTTTAATTGCACTTATTACAGTAAAACTTGGCCTTCCAACAATAATAGACGTATTAGCCTCATTTATAGTATCATTTTTCATTTTACATGCAGCCTATGAAATAATAAAAGATAATATTTCATCATTAACAGATAAAGTTATGATAGAAGAGGAGATAATAACTAATATTCTTAAAGAATTTAAAGCTATTGAAGATGTTCATAATATAAGATCTAGAGGTTATGATGATTATATTTTTTTAGATATGCATATAAAAGTAGATTCAAATTTAAATGTGGATGAAGCCCATACTCTTGTCCATGAAATTGAAAGTACATTAAATACTAAGCTTAATAAAAAAGTAGATTTAATTATTCATGTTGAGCCTAATTTAAATAAGAGATAAATATTATATTCTTCGCTACTTAATAGTCACTCTAAGTAGCTATGATATAATATTTATCTCTTTCTCTATAAAATGTAATAATTATTTAAAGGTTAACCTTTTTAATTTCCATAGAAAAATTAAAAATATATATTACTTGGTGGATTAATTTTTATATATTCATCTACTTCTAAGTAGTATTCACCATCAAAGGATATTTTACCTAATACCTTTATCCACTGCCCCTCTTTAAATTTATCTTTTGCCAAGGTTTTAACTCCTATAATATATGAATCTGCTGCACAGCAATTCATTTCCTCTCTACCTAAAATAAATTTTTCTCCTTCATACTTATAAACAAAGCCTGTAAAAATAATATATTTATTTAAGTATTCTTCTCCATCACCTTCTAAATCTTCTAAAATATGATGAGTTTCATGATTAATTTCCATAGCATCTTTAGCAAATATATTATTAAAACTTGTTAAGTTGTTATTACTGTCCTTATACATATACCCTCTTAATAATAGTAAAACACCTATAATTAGAGTAAATATTATTGGCATAAATTTTAATGAAGTATCTACTCTTGAATTAAAGCTTACTACCTTCATAGCTTGAACAATAATAAGTATAGGTAAAATAACAATAACTATATATAAATTTTTTGCAGTTTTTACACTTAAATAATTGTAAACTTCTCCAGATAACATTAAATAACCTATATAAGTTGTTAATAAAATTAATATCAGTAACCAAATAAATTCTTCTACATTAAATTTTCTCATACTAACCTCCTAAAATATAAAACTTAAGCTTATTGAGAAAGCTAGTACAATTAATACTATTAGAGTAATTATTTTTACTGTAAAGGACTTTTTAAAATATGATGATATAATAATAGCATTTTTCAAATCTAACATAGGTCCTAATATTAAAAAGGCTGATACAGCAGGAATTCCAAAATATTCTAAAAATCCCTTAGCTATAAAAGCATCGGCTTCTGAACATAAGGATAGTAAAAAGGCTAATAGCATCATTATAACTATAGGTAAGATTATACCTTTTGAGTATTGTTCTATAAAATCTTCCTTAACTATTACAACAAACAAACTAGATAAAAATGATCCAAATATGTAGTATCTTAATATATTTAAAAATTCTTTATTAGCATGCTCTAAACATAATCTAAGCTTCGATTTATTATAAAAATAATCTATTGTTTCACATCCACAATCACATATATTTTCATATTCACTTGTACTTTTAATAACTTGTTCATTTCTCTTAGTAAATATTTCAACTAATAGTCCTATTATTATGGCACAAGTAATTCCACCAAATACTCTTATTAATACTATATTTATATCCTTAAAAGCATAAAAAGTTGAAGCTATAACCACTGGATTCACTATTGGAACCGTAAGCATAAAAACAACAGCAACTGCAATAGGAATACCTTTTTTCATTAAGCTTCTAGTTATAGGAACTATAGCACATTCGCAAATTGGAATAAAAAGTCCCATAAAAGCTGCAAAAATTATTGATATAATTCTACTTTTAGGAAGAATTCTTTTTACTATATCTTCAGATACATATATTTGAATAACAGAAGAAGCTATAGATCCAATCAATATAAAAGGTAGTGCTTCTAATATCATACTTATAAATACATTGGCCCATTTTATCATTTCACTACCTCCCTTTTATAAATCATAGATTTTATTTTTTTTATTGAAGCTCCTTCTTTAAAATATTTAGATGATATTACTTCCTCTTCTAAAGTATCTAAGGATTTTGAAAATAATATAGGTGCAGTTTTATTTATCTCTCCAATATACTTAATTAATTCTTTTTGTTCCTTTAAAGGTATTACTGATAAATTATTTAAAATAATAAGTTTGCTAGATTGAATAAAAGGTATTATAATTTCTCCTAAATTTTTAAGATAAACCTTTAAATTTTTGCTGTTGCCAATATAATAATTTCCATAGAAACTAAGCTTCTTTCTTATTTCTTTATCTTCAAAAACTTTACCTATTATACTTAAATTCATTGTTCCATTAAATTCTACTATTACTCTAGAATATTGTTTTTTTGCTATTTCTTTAAGTAATAGATCTTTTAAATACTCTATTTTTTCTAAGTATATAACTTGTATTTTTTTTGAATTACTATTAATACCTTTAATGCCTTCTTCTAAGAGAATTATTAATATATCTTTTTCTAAGCAAATTTCAGTATTTATATAAGCATTAATAAAGGATGTTTTTCCTGAGCCTAAAAAACCACTTACAATTTCAAGTTTAGCCTTCATTTATTACCTCAAAGAAATAGCTTTTCTATTTCTTTTTTATTTAGATTAACACCTATAAATGAAATAACACTAGAGATGCTGTTATTTATTTTTCTAATTTCAAACTCATCCTTTACAAAATCAAATTGACCAAAAGTATCATCCTTTAACCTAATTATTCCCTTTGCCCTTATTACATCTCCAAAGCTCCTAGAACTAGAAATAAACTTAAACTTTGATATTAATTCTAGCTTTGAATAATTACAACTTGGATAAATTGCAAAGCTTTCAAAAACATCCTTAGCTTTAGAAGTTTCTATAGTTTTTAACCTTGGCTTTATGCCTTTATATTCATTTATATTTAAAGAATTAAATTCTATCTTATCTAAAATATCAATTCCTTTTATTTTTTGCCAGTCATAACTTATTATTACTGCCCTTTTATTAACCCTTTTAATTTTTGTAATTATATTATCTAAATCATTACTTTTTATATTTTGAGTTCTACTTAAAACTATTTTTTTTGTATTTAAAATTTGATCTTCATAGAAATCCTTAAAATTTTTAAAATACATATCAAATTTTTCAGGATCTATAACAGTAATTATATTATCTATTTCTACTTTATCTCTTAGCTTTGATTCTTTAAAAATTTTAATTATATCTGTAAGCTTTGCAACTCCAGATGGCTCTATAATTATTCTTGATGGATTATATTTATTAATAACTTCTAAAATAGCTTCCTTAAAATCTCCAGTAACTTCACAGCAAATACATCCTGAATTTATCTCCTTAACTTTTATGTTAGAATCTCTTAAAATCAATGCATCTATACTTACTTCTCCAAATTCATTTTCTATAATAGCAATATTTTCATTATAGGCACCCTCATTAATAAGTTTTTTAATAAGAAATGTTTTTCCCGCTCCTAAAAATCCTGAAAAAATATCTATTTTTGTTTTCATTTTTCACCTCTATATAAATCTTATTATGTTCTACACATTTTATGATTTATATAATAGATTTATTCCAAAAAAATAATTAGGAAATATACTATTGCACAATAGATATTTCCTAATTATTTTTTAATCCTAAAAGGCTCTACTATTTATTATTTATACTTAAGTTTTCAAAGGAATTTGTTAATATATATTTTCCATCTCCAACTTTTATATATTTTATCTTAATTTTATCACCTATAGAGCTTAATGCTACTTCTCTAGATGTTTCCGTTGAAACTGAAAATATATTATTATTTCCTTTTATTTTTATATCATATATACTAGTTCCATCTTTAACCACTAATCCAATTCTCTCAATTTCTCCTTCTAATATTTCTTCACTGTTACTACCTTCAAGAGAAATATTAGTATTAGTTAATCCCTCTAAATATTTATTTAAAGTTGATTGTAATGTATCTCCAACTCCAACTATATTATAATTTTTAACATTTACCATAGCATATTGTTTAACTAGTCCATTAGAGTCCTTTAAGGTCATAAAATATGTTGGTTCATTTTGTATATTTATTAAATATGGTAAAGTTGCTTTATATCCATATTGTTGAACCTTACCTTCTGCTGATTTCATACTAGCTGTTTCTGTTGCACCTGATGTTTTATATAAGCTTGTTTCCCCAGTTCTTGTATTTGTTAACATAAAGCCTACTAAACCTTCATCATTTCCTACTGATGTTACTCCAGTATAATAATAACATTCATTATTATTAAAAATTAAATTCATTCCATCTGTAGAGGTTAATTTATCTTTATCACTGAAATTAAATATTCCATGAACAAGCTCTCCCCATTTATCTATATAATTTCTTATATATTTTTTAGGTTGTATTCTATCTATCCAGTTTGGTGCATCTTCTATATCATAAATTTCAGAATCACCAGTTTCAGCATTTAATACTAACACTCCTATAGCCTTTTCTTCTGTTATCCCAATAGCATTATCATACCTTGTAATAATCCAATAAGGATTTCCTTCATCATCTAGTTCAAAGGTAAAATCAGTATGACCAGCTTTCATATCTCTAAAATAAGCTGCTCTTCTTAAATTACTAAAAAGATAAGCTGAATCTAAATATTTTAATCTAATATCTTTCCCATTTGCTTCTGTAACTAACTGAACATCACTTTCATTTGTTGCACTTACCTTTATGTATCCTGTTGTTCCTTTTCTATTGGTAAACCACTTAAATAATGATGAATGTTCTAAAGGTGCAACATAATAAAGTTGTCCTTTTATACTTTGTAATGTTAAATCTCCAATAGTTACCTGACTACCTAAACTAGGTATCTCCCCTAATTTCTTATCTGCTAATTTATATGCAACTTCTTTATCAATAATAGGTAATTGTTTTAAATCTATATGCTGAATTTCATTACTAAATTCAACGCCATCAACATTTCCAATTAATTGTCTATGAGCTTTATAATTAAATATAGGACTAAATGCTATTAAAGAAATAATATATACTCCAGCTACTAGTAATGCTACTAATCCATATTTTCTATTAAATGTTAAAAAAGCATATACTGCTGTTACTAAAACAAATACTCCTACAATATAAGATGAGCTTAATGTTAAGTCTAATATTAAGCTATTATTAATGACTAAAAATATTCCAACTAAAATATAAGCTGTCACTAGCCATCCTAAATATTTAAAAAAAGATCCTTTTCTCGGTGTAATATTTTTTATATTTTCCATGCTTTTCTCCCCTAAATAACTTCTACTGTATTATAGAGTATATATTACAATATAACGTAATTTTTGTAAATACATTTTGAAAAAATATTATACACAAAAAAGTAACTGGATAAAACTATCGAGTTACTTTTTTGCCATATAAATTTTAAAAAGTTAATTGACTATTATTTT
>Ga0129315_1000227_pt1 | contig 59164 bp, 62 predicted proteins | sample Cm827metagenome_FD_94432 | JGI IMG/M metagenome (GOLD analysis project Ga0129315, IMG submission 94432) | Eastern black-and-white colobus group fecal microbial communities from Wisconsin, USA - Cm827 metagenome | ecosystem: Host-associated > Mammals > Digestive system > Large intestine > Fecal... | reverse complement strand
CGCGACCGCGCAGATACCGGTGACCACCGGAATCAGCGAGGCGGCCGTACCCGTGTTCGACAAGACCGAGCTCATCACAATCGTGACGAGCATGACGCCGAACATCAGCTTCGTTTCACTGGAACCGCACATTTTGACGACACGTTGACCGATATCTTGCGCCATCCCCGTATGGAACAACGCCGCACCGATGACAAACATGCCGGCGAACAAGACCACCGTCGAGTTCGACAAACCCGTGAAAATTTGTTTTTCCGGGATAACACCGAGCAGACCCAATGCAATCGATCCGCTCAGAGACGTAATCGCCAAGGGAATAATTTCCGTGATAAACAGAATGGCGACTACCGCAAGTACACATAATGTGATAATTGCAGGACTCATACTTGACACCTTCTTTGCTCAAAAAGAATAAGGGTGAAATCAGGCGACCTCAGCCATGTGCGCCGAGCATCGCAAGCATCGTACCGGCGGCCACTGCCGTACCGATAACGCCGGCCACGTTCGGCCCCATCGCGTGCATCAGAAGGAAGTTCGCGGGGTTGGCTTTCGAACCGACAATCTGCGATACGCGCGCCGCCATCGGTACTGCCGAGACACCGGCCGAACCGATCAGCGGGTTCGTCTTGCCGTCGACCATGTACATAATCTGACCGAAAATGACACCGCCGGCCGTACCGAAGATGAAGGCCACCAGACCCAAGCCGATGATTTCAAGCGTTTGAATGTTGAGGAAACTTTCCGCCGACATCGTGCAGCCCGTGCCCAATGCCAGGAAAATCGTGACCGTGTTCATCATCGCGTTTTGTGCCGTATCCGACAGACGCGCCGTCACGCCCGATTCGTTAATCAAGTTACCGAACATCAGCATCCCCAAGAGTGCCGTAATCGACGGCAGGAGCAAGCTGATGAAAATCGTCGCCGCAATCGGGAATACGACTTTTTCAAAGTGCGTGACCGGACGGAGCTGTTCCATAACGATTTTCCGTTGCTTTTCCGTCGTAAACAGCATCATGACCGGCGGCTGAATGAGCGGTACCAGCGACATGTAAGAATACGCTGCGACGGCAATCGCCCCCAACAGTTCCGGCGCCAATTTCGCCGCGAGGTAAATCGAGGTCGGGCCGTCCGCGCCGCCGATGATACCGATAGCGGCCGCCTGCGGAGCCGTAAAGCCCAGGAACATCGCGCCGCCCAAAGCGACAAAGACGCCAATCTGCGCCGCCGCGCCCAAGAGCAAGGTCCGCGGATTTGCCAACAGCGGACCGAAGTCCGTCATCGCACCGACCCCCATGAAAATCAGCGGCGGGAAGATTTCCTGACTGATCCCTAAGCCGATCAGATGAAATACCCCTTCTTCAAAACCGTTCTTCGGCAAGTTTGCCAACACACAGCCGAAGGCGATCGGTCCGAGCAAGAGCGGTTCAAACTCTTTCACGAACGCCAGGTACAACAGCACAAGCCCCACAATAATCATCAACAGATGACCCCAAGTGAAGACAATCATGCCGCTATCATGCCATACCGAATTGATGGCCACGATAAAATCTTGCATAACGACTCTCCTTTTCACAGATTCAGCTTCTACCGATCGATGAATACGATGTCGTCGTATCCTATCCGACACCTTTGCTCTTCCCGTCCCACGGGGAACAGCAAGACACTGCTGCGAGTGCGGTTCATCCTACCGTCAGCTGCGGACGGCGTTTTGCGTCCAACCGCAAAACGTTCGGTTTGCCGACTTTTGCCGGCCCTTCGTCTTACGATATCGCCTCCCCTGTCACCGCTGTCACGGTGCTTCCGCACAAGTTCCGCTCCACCGTAATCCGTCGGATGAAGTCCCCTTCACCCCGTTACCCTGTCAGACGCCTGCGCCTGTCGGTGCGACTGTACCCGTGCCGCCTCCCTGACAACCGTGTCGACTCATCCCTCTCGGCGCTCCCCGCCGGTATCCCCACTCAGTCCGGTCACTGCCGAGACTGCGTTCGGTATGGGGATTACGACCTTTCCGCCCCCACGGAAAGGGAACTGTGTGTTCCCGTCCGACCTCGGTCGGACCGTCGGATGAGTGCATCGCTGACCGCGATGCATTTCCGTCTAATATATTCAGGTATAATTTAATTAAATTATACATGAATTTATAGGGAAGTCAATAGCGAAAAAATTTTGACAATAAAAATGCCGACTTTCTATGACGCCGATTCGTCGGCTCTCCCCCGACAAGCCGCGACTTACCTCCCTCCCGCCGCGCCGCCTCCTTCCTCAACGGACGAACGTCAGCACGTTCACCGGCGTATATTTCTTGACGGAACGCCTGCCTTGTCCAAGAGCCGAACCGATGCTCATCCCATGATGCCCCCCGCACGCTACGACTGCCTGCACATGTACGTGTCCTGTCGGGCATCGACATCATCGTACCGCCGCACAACATCCTCGCGTCATCTTGCCGACGCCCGGTATCTGCCGGTCTCACGCTCGCTTTCAGTCCATCGCTCCCGCGCCCATTCCCCCTCGCGCTGCCGTTCTCATCACTTCCGTACTCACGTATTCACCCGGACATGCCGCCCGGCGCGTCCGCCGGCTTGCCATCTTTTGTATATTCTGCATACACCGCCGCGCACCGGCCTCTCTGCGCCTGTCCTGCCCGGCCGCCGTATACATCCTTCGTGCGACGCCGCTCGCCCGTAACCGCCCACAGTACGCCGCTCCCCGTTTGATTTTTGCTCCGCACAACGCCGAGCCGATGCCCCCGCGACGATGGCACATGACACCGACGACACCGCGCCCATCATCGCCCCGCACGCTCCAACGCACCCGACACGCTCTATCGGTAAACAGCACCCCTTGCCGCAGCGAGCAACGCATCGTTTTTGCGCCGCGGTGAAAGTGCCCCGCCCGCACGGCGCGCCGTCCACCTCGTCGATTCACTCTCACTCCATCTGTCCGCCTCGGCAGACCGTACTCGCCTATCGACAACATCCGCTCCGTCCCCGACGCTCCCTATCGAATGCCGTTCATTGTACGATCGGCCACACCGTCACACGGACGCGACCGATACACCGACATACATCGATATTTCTGCAGGAATCGACCGCCGCCGTGTTTGATTTTCCTCCTCGCGCCCGCCTGTCCGCCTGCCACGGACTCGTCCCTCATCCCGTCACACAGAAATCTCTCCGCCCGCCCTCCGCGGATGTATCCTCATCCCGTCTCCGCCGCTCCGCGCGCAGCACGGCCAAGCAGCGGACAAGTCTGCGCAAGCACGCGCCTGCATTGTCGGCACCCGTCACTAACATCCGCCGCCGATTCACCGGAGCACCGCCACAGCGGGACGTACGGTGATTGTTACCGGTCCCCGTTTTCACACCCATTCGTGTTCCCTGTACGGAAAACCGCCGGCTCACCCGCGCGCAGATCCGTTCCGTTTAACTTTTTTACTGCGAGTCGTCTGTCCTCATTCATTCACCCTTACTTCCTTCACCGCGCGTCCTCCCCTTGCGCAAGGCGCCCGAAATCATCAAAATCATGGTCTTTTTCTTGCTTTTCCTCTCGTCAATGGCGTGGCCACTCTATTTCCTCCTTTGTCGCAAAAATCATCCTTTCTTTTCATTTTTCGAGGCAACGCACATAGGCATGCAAGCGGGATGCCGGAAGGCTCGTTCCATTACTGCATCCGCTTTTTATCAATCATGCCCTTAAATCTCCTTTTTTTGATGTTTTTCAAGGCCGTCGACTTCTTCTTGAGCAAGTTTTCGCAAATCCGAAGGAACCGGGAATTCACCCCCTTTTTGTTGATTTTTGCTTTTGCAACGGCACTCCAAACACATCCGCGATTTTCTGTCGTTGCGTTCCCGTGCAGGCACGTTTAATTGTTGTCTTCCGCCCCCAAGTTGTCACAACGCCACTCTCCCCGCCTCCTGCCCCAATCCGCACGACGCGGTCAATGACGGTGCCGCCCCAATGTCCCTGCCGCCCGGCATGCTATTCGCCGTCGCGCCCCGCTTCCCGCTGCGGCGCCCATCCCCCAAAGACAACAAAAAGAGCGGTATATGACCGCTCTCTTCTCGCTTGACTATTCCCTCACGAAAATCATGTTTCGAGGTAAAACTTCCTTTTTCGACGCGCCTGCCCCTGTCGTACCGCATGGCCGAGATATCCGTTTCTATCTCCCGCCGACATTCGGCAATAAAAAACGGCTTGCCGATGCAAGCCGTTTCCTCAATCCAGCAGGGAAGTGGTAAAAATAAACCAAGTGCAGAGTCCGATGACCGCGAGCATTGCCAAAAAAACACCGATTCCTTCGATGGTTTTCGGGTATCCATAGTGGAACTTCTCCCCCAGCAATCCGCGCCGTAAAAACCATGAAAACTTCGTTCTCTTCTGAAACCAGCGGGCTTTTCGTTCTTCACCGATAATCTCTGCCGTAACACCGAATACTATCAATGTCACAATAACGGTAATCAACAAGCGATACATCACCTGCTGATCACTCAACTGTGTCATTTCCATACTGTCCACTCCTGTAACAGGAAAAGCCTCGAGAATTCGAGGCCTTTCGCAACTGCTTTCGTAGGTTCGCGGGGAAGACCGCATCCCCTACCAAACGCATGTCATTTGTAGCGAATACCGTTCGCCGCATCTCGTCGCGCTTTACTTACCGTAAAAACGCTTTCACCATGTGCGAACGCAACGTTTCCGAGGGGTGGGGAACCGCCTCGAAGCCGTGATTGCGGTGCAATGCATTCGTTCTGACACGCGACCGCCCGTTGGAATGGCGAGCGCATGTCTCCGCTTGCGCGGGACCGAGGTTTCGTGCATGAAACCGCCCGTTTGCCGTCTGTATCCGACAAAGTCCTTGCCTTGCATACTTAAAGAGATGAAAACGATAAATCCGGTATTCCAAAGTATGCGGCTATCCTTCGCCCGACGGCCTTCAGGGTGTCGGTCGTTCTTTCTTTTCGCGAATCGGCCGGGTAGTGCCTCTTCGTCTGTGGGTAAGATGAAAAGAAAGAGGTGGGTACGTTTTCTTCCAACATGTCCGAGACGCTTCGTCGCAAGTGATTACCCCGCATCCGAAGATGCGGACGGTAATCTTCTCAACATGCGAAGCGAGTTCGGAAAAATCCGCTCGTATTAGCCGAGAACGATCAGGTCGTCGCCGGCTTGTACCGTTGCGTTCGCCGCAACAATTACGTCTTTGACAGTGGCGTCATGCGGAGCATAGATTTCGTTTGCCATTTTCATCGCTTCCAATACGCAGAGGATGTCGCCGGCTTTGACCGCATCGCCTGCTTTGACAGCGACCGACAAAATCTTGCCCGGCATCGGGGCTTTGACAGTTTCAGCGCCTGCCGGAGCTGCTGCTTTCGGAGCTGCTGCCGGAGCCGGAGCCGGTGCTGCCGCCGGAGCGGGAGCCGCTGCCGGAGCCGCTTTCGGAGCTGCCGCCGGAGCCGCGCCGCCTACTTCATTTACTTCTACATCATACACTTGACCGTTAACGGTTACGGAAAATTTTTTCATTCTTGATCCTCCTAATGAAAGTAAAATTGTCAATCAGTACGTATCTACTGCCGAGATACGTGCGGCTGCAGTCCAACCGGTATTTTTCACCGGGCGGATCGAGGCGACTTGACCGCTGCTATACCCCATTGCCATAATTGCTGCGGTAATTACGGCTACGACTTCATCCTGGCTCGACGCAGCAGGTGCTGCGGCGGGTGCAGGTGCCGGAGCCGCCGCTTTTACCGGCTCAGCAGATTTTTTTTTTGCCTTTGTCGGATCGATTGCGTGGATAATTACCATGAGTACCCACAGGGCAATCAGAACGCCAAAGACGATTGTCATGTTGATGGCCATAAACAGCCATGCATTCAGTTCACCTGACATACTCGCTTCCCATCCTCTCTTTGTGAATTTATATTACGCTGTGCATGCTTGAAGCATGAAATCACAACGGAATATTCGCATGTTTTTTCGCAGGACGAGCTTCGCGTTTGCTTGCGAGCATGGCCAATGCGTTGATAACGTACGGCCGTGTTTCTTTCGGTTCGATGACCGCATCGACAAATCCGCGTTCCGCCGCTTTGTACGGTGTCGCAAATTCTTCGACATATTCGGCCGTCTTTTGATCCTTGTCCGGATCTTTCTTGAAGATAATGTTCGCAGCGCCTGCCGGTCCCATTACCGCAATTTCAGCCGTCGGCCATGCAAATACCTGGTCAGCTCCCAAGTCTTGCGAGCACATTGCCAAGTACGATCCGCCGTATGCTTTACGTGTAATAACGGTGACCTTCGGTACCGTCGCTTCCGAGTAAGCAAAGAGCATCTTCGCACCGTGGCGAATGATACCGCCGTATTCCTGCTGTACGCCCGGCAAGAAGCCCGGTACGTCAACGAAGTTTACGATCGGAATATTGAAAGCGTCGCAGAAACGGATGAAACGGCTGGATTTGTCCGATGCATTGATATCCAAGCAGCCGGCCATGAATTTCGGCTGGTTGGCGATAATGCCGACCGTCTGTCCGTCCATACGGGCAAAGCACGTAATGATGTTTTTCGCATAGTGCGCCAAGACATCATAGAATTCGCCGTTGTCAACAACCGATTTGATGACGTCATACATATCGTACGCCGCGTTCGAGTTGTCCGGGAGCAAGGTGTTCAGACCTTCATCCATGCGCAACGGATCATCACCGGTATCGACAATCGGTGCTTCTTCCATGTTGTTGCTCGGCAGGAAGCTCAAGAGGTAACGAATCTGGTTCAAGCAGTCTTCATCGTTTTCCGCAATGAAGTGCGATACGCCGGATACGCTGTTGTGCGTCATGGCGCCGCCGAGCTGTTCCGCCGTGACGTCTTCACCGGTAACCGACTTGACAACCAACGGACCCGTGATAAACATTTGGCTGGTGTTCTTGACCATGTAGATGAAGTCCGTCAACGCCGGCGAGTATACCGCGCCGCCTGCCGATGGTCCCATGATGGCCGAAATCTGCGGAATGACACCGGAGGAAATCGTATTTTCGAAGAAAATACGGCCATAACCGGCCAATGCGTCAACCGCTTCCTGGATACGTGCGCCGCCGGAGTCGTTCAAGCCGACACAGGGTGCACCCATTTTCAGAGCCAGTTGGAGTACGCGCACGATTTTGCTCGCGTGCATTTCACCGAGCGAACCGCCTTCGACAGTGAAGTCCTGCGCAAACGCATAGACCAATTTGCCGTCTACCGTACCGTAACCGGTGACAACGCCTTCACCCGGCAAGTCTTTCTTGTCCTGTCCGAAATTGACGCAGCGATGTTTGACCAAGGCGCCGATTTCGACAAAGGAGCCGTCATCAAACAACTGTGCCAAACGTTCACGGGCAGTCATTTTGCCTTTAGCGTGTTGTTTTTCAATCCGCTTTTCGCCGCCACCCATACGGACATGTTCCATATTTTTGTGGAGCAATTCAATCTTCTGTTGGTTTACAGACATTCTCACACCTCCGATAATTGTCCCCCACAAGGGGAGCCGCCTTGGAAAACAGCGGCGGCTTGGCTGTTTTGAATTAGCTCATGCGTTGGGTCAATTCAATAAGAAGTCCGTTCGTAGCTTTCGGGTGTAAGAAGCCAATCCGGCATCCGCCTGCACCGTAGCGGGGTTTTTCGTCCAACAGACGAACACCGCGTTCTTTCAGGTCCGTCAATGCGTTTTCGATGTTGTCGACACGCAATGCGACGTGCTGGAAGCCGTTACGATGTTTTTCGATGTAGCGGGCAATCGGGCCGTCCGGAGTGGTGGATTCGAGGAATTCCAGTTCCGCTTCACCCAATTTGAAGAAGCTTACGTTAACCGCCTGTTCTTCCACAGTTTCGTCCGGAGATGTCGGATGAATATCCAACGCTTCTTCAAACAACGCTTTTGTTTTTTGCAGGTCATCGACCGCAATGCCGACGTGATCGACACAAAGCACTTTCCAGTTTGCCATGTTTAACTCCTCCTTAAACTTGAAACTTGAACTACTTGAAACTATTTTACCACCTTTCCCACGAGGGATTCAACGACTGTGTAAGGATCGATTTTCCTTGCAAAGACTTGATCCACGTAGGTATCAAATTCACCCGTTGATGTCACTTTATTCATGACATAGCGGGAGATTTGCTCTTTGACCATCTCCGTAATCTCATTGACGGTGCGTTCCCGACGACGTTGTTCGAGTTCGCCCGTTTCAATCAGATGTTGGCGATGTTCTTCCATCGCGTTGATGACGTCTTCGACGCCTTCGTTCTTGCTTGCGATGGTACGCATAATCGGCGGTCGCCAAGCGACTTCTTCCGTGTTCAGGTCGAGCATCATTTCGATTTCGACATTCAGGCGGTCCGCTCCGTCCCGGTCGCATTTGTTAATCGCAAATACGTCACCGATTTCCAGAATCCCCGCCTTGATTGCCTGGATGTCGTCACCCAGACCCGGCACCAATACTACCAGCGTAGTATCCGCATTCTTCACGATATCCACTTCGGACTGACCGACGCCTACCGTTTCGATCAGTACCACGTCCATACCGAACGCATCCATCAGCTTGACCGCGTCGGCCGATTTTTTCGACAAGCCGCCGAGGCTGCCGCGTGTCCCCATGCTTCGGATAAACACGCCGGTGTCCAGCGTCAAGTCATTCATCCGAATCCGGTCACCCAAAATCGCACCGCCGCTGAACGGGCTGGTCGGGTCGACCGCGACGATGCCGACAGTCTTACCCTGCGTGCGATAGTACTTCACCAATTTATCCGTCAGCGTACTTTTCCCCGCTCCCGGTGCACCGGTAATCCCGATTACTTGGGCATTGCCGGTATGGCTGTATACTTCGCGAAGTATGTCCGTGTATCCTTCCGTCTCGTTTTCTACCGCAGAGATCGACCGCGCTAAGGCCAGCCTGGATCCATTCCAGAATTCTTTCATTAAATCCATCGGTTTGCCCCCCTTGGTCAATACACCGGCTCCGGCGGCAAGTTGCCGCCGTACCGGTTGAGCACAAAGAAATGCTTATTTCTTCACGTGTTCGTTAATAAATTCTACGATCTTCGAGGTCGGAGTCCCCGGCGTGAATACCGCCTGTACGCCGGCTGCTTTCAGATCCGGAATATCGCCTTCCGGAATGACGCCGCCGCCGATTACGAGTACATTGTCCATGCCGCGTTCTTTGAGCAGCTCAATGACACGCGGGAACAAGGTCGCATGAGCGCCCGATAGCAAGCTCAACGCCACTACGTCAACGTCTTCGGACAAAGCCGCTTCCGCGATTTGTTCCGGCGTCTGACGCAAACCCGTGTAAATTACTTCGAATCCCGCATCGCGCAAAGCGCGAGCAACTACTTTTGCACCGCGGTCATGACCGTCAAGACCCGGTTTTGCTACGATGACTCTGATCAGTTTTTCTGCCATGATGATTACCTCCCGTTAATTCGCTATCTTATACCGTCGCATGCGCCTGGTATTCACCGAAGACATCACGCAATACGTTACAAATTTCACCCAAGGACGCATAAACGCGTACCGCATCGAGAATGAGCGGCATGAGGTTGACGGTTTCGTCTTTCGCGCCTTCACGCAACGCTTCGAGCGTTTTCTTGACGGCTTCCTGGTCGCGTTCCGCTTTGACTTTCGCCAGCTTCTTCGACTGGAATTCGCCGACCGATGCGTCGACTTTCAGGAGACCTTCGACCGGTTTTTCTTCGACTTGGAATTTGTTGACGCCGACAATTACACGTTCGCCGGATTCAACTTCCATCTGCCATTGATACGCCGATTCCTGAATTTCTTTTTGGATGTAGCCTTTTTCGATTGCTACGACCGCGCCGCCCATTTCGTCAATCTTGCGGATGTATTCTTCCGCTTCTTTTTCGATTTGGTCGGTCATCGCTTCGACATAGTACGAGCCGCCGAGCGGGTCGACTACGTCAGCCAGGCCGGATTCGTAAGCAACGATTTGCTGCGTACGCAGAGCAATCTGTACCGATTCGGTCGTCGGCAATGCCAACGCTTCATCGCGGGAGTTCGTGTGCAGGGACTGGGTACCGCCCATAACCGCGGCGGCCGTCTGCAACGCAACGCGGACGATGTTGTTGTCCGGCTGTTGGGCCGTCAGCATCGAGCCGGCAGTCTGCGTGTGTACACGAAGCATCATGGATTTCGGTTTTTTCGCACCGAAACGTTCTTTCAAAATGCGTGCCCACAGGCGGCGGGACGCACGGAATTTAGCGACTTCTTCCAGTACGTTGTTATGCGCATTCCAGAAGAACGAGAGACGCGGCGCGAAGTCGTCGATATTCAAACCGGCTTTGAGCGCTGCTTCAATGTACGCGATGCCGTCGGCAATCGTAAATGCGATTTCCTGCGACGCCGTCGAACCCGCTTCACGAATGTGGTAACCGGAAATCGAAATCGTATTCCATTTCGGTACATTCTGCGAGCAGTATTCGAAGATGTTCGTAATCAAACGCATCGACGGTTTCGGCGGGAAGATATAGGTACCGCGAGCCGCATATTCTTTGAGAATATCGTTCTGGATCGTACCGCGCAACGCGCTGGCCGGTACACCCTGTTTTTCCGCAACGGCAATGTACATCGCCAAGAGAACGGACGCCGGAGCGTTAATCGTCATCGAGGTGGAGACTTCGCCCAAGTTGATTTGGTCAAACAAGATTTCCATATCCGCCAGCGTATCAATCGCAACGCCGACTTTACCGACTTCGCCGGCGCTCATCGGATCGTCAGAGTCGTATCCGATCTGGGTCGGCAAGTCAAATGCGCAGGACAGCCCTGTCGCACCGTTTTCAATCAGGTAACGATAGCGTTGGTTGGATTCTTCCGCGGTCGCAAAACCCGCATACATACGCATCGTCCAGAGACGACCGCGATACATGGTCGGTTGGACACCGCGCGTGTACGGGTATTCACCCGGGATTCCCAGGTCACGTTCGTAATCAAAGCCTTCTACATCCAACGGGGTGTAGAGCTTGTTGTGTTTCAGATTCGGACGCTCCGGGCGTTTCGCATACATTTCGGCAACTTTTTCTTCGTATGCCGCGAGTTTGGCCTGCAAGGATTCGTTAGCCATGTGTTCATCATCCTCCTAAAAAAATAAATATATTACTTCGCAGTCCTTCACGCTGCGAAGCTGACTATCGACGCGAAACGCTTTGCGGGTTTTCCCCGTCTTTCGGTTTCGCGCGATGGGTCAACTGAGTCGTACGGACTTACGCTTTTTTCATGCTACCCGTTTCGAGGAAGCGGGTATAGAAGTCAAACGCTTCGTCCATGAGATGCGGGGTCTGGGAACCGCCACATTTCGCTTCGGCACGTTTGAGGTAATCACGCAATTCGTCCTGATAATCCGGGTGAACGATATTGTCGATGATGACCCGTGCTCTTTCTTTCGGCGACAAGCCGCGCACGTCGGCCACGCCCAATTCGGAAATATATACATGCACGTCGTGTTCCGAGTGATCCACATGGGACACAAACGGCGTGATGCAGGAGATTTTGCCTTCTTTGGCAATCGAGTTTGTGAAGAAGATGCTCAGGTAGCCGTTACGCGCGAAATCGCCCGAACCGCCGATACCGTTCATCATCTTCGTACCGGTAACATGCGTCGAGTTGACGTTGCCGTAAATATCCATTTCCAGTGCCGTATTCATCGCGATTACGCCGAGGCGACGGATAACTTCCGGGTTGTTGGAAATTTCCTGCGGACGCAGCACGATTTTTTCACGGTATTCTTTGATATTGTCATAGAACCGTTTCAATCCGTCCGGCGACGGCGAGAGGCTCGTCCCCGAGACGACGTCCAATTTGCCGGCATCAATCAGGTCAAACATACCGTCCTGGATGACTTCGGAGTAGACCGACAATCCTTCGTACGGCGAATCGACCAAGCCGGAAATAACCGCGTTCGCTACGTTGCCGACGCCCGATTGCAGCGGCAAGAGGTTCTGCGGCAGACGACCGTGTTTGACTTCGTTTTGCAAGAAATCAATCAAGTTGTGGCTCATCGCTTTGGCATCATCACCGATCGGTGCGAACGGACGGTTTTTGTCCGTGATGTCCGACGGAACAATCGCGATAATCTTATTCGGATCGCATTCGATGTACGGAGTACCGATGCGGTCTCCCGCGGATACAACCGGAATCGGTTGCCGATTCGGCGGGTTGAGCGGTTGGTAAATGTCGTGCATTCCTTCGAGTTCTACCGGTTGCGCTACATTGACTTCGACAATGACGCGTTTCGCCTGATCAACAAAAACCGGCGAGTTTCCGATTGCCGTTGTCGGTACCAAATGACCGTCTTCCGTAATCGCACATACTTCGATGATGCAAACATCCAAATCCCCGAAGAAGCCGTAGCGTACCTGTTGGGCGACATGGCTCAGATGCATATCGATGTAATGCACTTTGCCGCTATTGATTGCCTTGCGCAAGACGCCGTTCGTCTGGTAGGGGAACCGACGGTTCATCCCGCCGCATTCTACCAGTGCCTGGTCCGCTTCCGGTCCGACCGAAGCGCCGGTCCACAGGTCGATTTGGAAATGTTCCTTTTCGATGCGGTCTTTCAATGCCAGCGGCACCGCTTTCGGATAGCCGGACGGCGTAAACCCGCTGACCCCGATTTTGTCGTTCGGGTTGATCATTTTGGCCGCTTCTTCAGCCGTTACCACTTTGGAGAGAAGTTCTTTACAACGAATTCTGTCCTGAATGTCGATCATGTTACCATCTCCTTTTACCTATTAAATTTGTACCATAAGAACCGCGGTGGTAGCACGATTCTTGCAGAAACTAAAAGAAGGATCCTTGACAACACAAAAGATCCTTGTACGTGCGAAGAGACCTTTTGCGGTCCCATGGCCGATGGCATAGGGAATCATCATCCTTCATCCGATCCTCTGCAGCGGCACCTGCCGCCCCTTGCCGACCCGACAACTGTCGGCAATGCGGATGATCTTGTTTCGTCTTCATTCTAAGATAGAACGCAAGAAAAGTCAATTACGGTTTTTCTCTTGCCCTTTCGTCCGAAAATTTTGATATTTCACTTGGAAACAAAGTTAACATTCCTCTCAGTCATCCCGGCAAAACTATTTTTATCGATTTTCTCTGTTTTATAAATCTCCGCGTTCCGTTTTGTTTGATTTATTGTCAACTTTTTGTTGGCAAGCTCCCGCCCATAATCCGCACAAAAACCAATATGTCAGCGCCACCGAACGATTAAAAAAGGCATAATCGGTCACCCCGTTGACCGTCATCCCGGTCGTCGCCAGCAAGACGGCCAGCGAGGCTCCGCGCACCCAGCCGCCCGCAGCAGTGCGATACGTCCGCCAAGCGGCACAGCCGTGCCCCCAAAACGCCAACAGAAAAAGCGCCAATCCCGGCAATCCCGTCTCGGCGGCAATATGCAAGTACATATTGTGTGCATGATAAATCAAGACGTCCGCATTGTGTACATAATAGTCATACTGCGGATACACGCTGACATACGCACCCCAGCCGATACCTGTCCACGGCGCGTCGGCAATCATCTGCAGGGTACTGTCCCAAAACGCAAACCGCAGCAAGACGGAGGTATCCGTCCCGCTGAACAGCGACACCATTCGTTCGGTAATCTGCCCGTGATAGCCGAGGATAAAAAACGGTATCAAGGGCAGTCCCCACGCCAACTGCCGCTTCCAGCACAGTGCCGCGACCATCCACATCACCACGACAGCCACCCACGCACCGCGCGAATACGTCAACGCCATCGCGACCGCCGTCACAACCAGCACGAGTGCGACCGCTCGCCTCGCTGACGGACGTCGCAATGCCGCCAGCGCACCGACCATCGCCGCCACCGCCAGCAGCAGGTACGCCGCCAGCAAGTTCGGATTGCCCAGCGTACTGTACATCCGGCGGCGCAGCAGCGGAAACCGCGCCGCATCCGTCCACACATCCGTCGTGCCGCGAATGCTCTCGACAAAGTACTGATAAAACCCGTCCCCCAATACGACTAAGAGTCCCGCCACAAACGCGCCGATGGCCCGATTCAAATACCGGGGCGCGGTCAAATACCGCCGCAACAAAAAATAAAATCCGACCCACCCGCCGACATGGTACCAAAAATTATACGCGCTGGCGGCCGGTTCCGGTGCCTCACTCGTCGTCGCGTATGCCCACACGGCAAACAGGAGCAATGCCGCCCACGCCGCGGAAAACGGCGTTCGCCGGCGCGACAGCACCAGCTCCGGCAGGCACAGACAGACACCGGCCAGCAGGCACCACGCCCACGCCGCGGTGCACCACGGCATAAAAAAAACGGCGGCATAGACCAGCAGTCGGATTCCCGCACGCAATGCGGGAACCGCCGCTACCGACAATGACATGCACGAACCCTCCTTTATCTTGACCGCGATTTGTCATAATTCTGACATTTGATTGCTCCTATTATACCTACTCGCCATATGCTTTGTCTATTATCCTCAGCCGCTCATCGACACCGACGGAATCGATATGATACAATATACCCAGCAAGGAGGGACACACATGAGCAAAATCAAGCTGGGCACATTGGTCGTCGCGTTCGGCTATATTATCTACCACATCAACCATTTCGGCTGGAACTACGGCAACGCCGCCGTCTTTGCGTTTTTGATGGTCTGTATTGCCGCCGATTGCTACCAAATGGCACGGAAAAGCACTGCCGACAAACACCGCAACAAACGGTTACGCAAATAAGTGCGTTGTGCTCGCAAGCGGATGGCGCCCATCGCAATGTATCCCGATATTATCACAAGGAGGTGCTCGTATGAGCATGATTGGCAAACATTTACCCGAATTTCGCGCCGACTACTACCAGAACGGCGAATTGAAACAGCTGACCGACAAAGATGTCCTCGGCAAGTGGGCGATTTTCTTCTTCTATCCGGCGGACTTCACTTTCGTCTGCCCGACGGAACTGGCGGATCTGGCCGACCACTATGACGAAATCCGAAAGCTGGACTGCGAAGTCTACAGTGTCTCGACCGACAGCCACTACGTCCACAAAGCGTGGGCGGATGCCTCGGAAAGCATCAAAAAAGTACAATACAAAATGATCGGCGACCCCGCCGGTGTACTCACCCGCTACTTTGACGTCATGACGGAAGAAGACGGCATGGCACAACGCGGTGCCTTCATCATCGATCCGCAAGGCGTCATCCAAGCGATTGAAATCACGGCCGACGGTATCGGACGCAACGCCGCCGAACTCGTCCGCAAACTGGAAGCGGCGCAATTTGTCGCCGAACACGGTGACCAGGTCTGCCCCGCCCGCTGGAAACGCGGCGACAAGACCCTCACTCCGGGCGCCGACCTCATCGGTCACATCTGACAACCGAAAAGCCGCCGTACGGCGGCTTTTTTATTGCACAAACGGCTTCACTTACGATATACTGAACTCAATCTCAGCAAAAAGGAACGGTGAATCCATGATCATTACACGCACACTCAGCGACGGTATCTACTGTCTCGGCGCCTCGGACTGGCGCAACGATCGGTTTGAAAACTTATTTCCCTTGCCGGACGGGATCAGCTACAACTCCTACCTGATTCGCGACGAAAAAATCGCCATCCTCGACACTGTCGATGCCTCCGTCCGTCGCGAATACATCGACAACCTGCTCGGCCTCCTGGACGGTGCCGTCCCGGACTACCTTGTCATCAACCACATGGAGCCCGACCACTGCGCCTGCATCCTCGACCTCGTCGAACGCTTCCCCGACATGCAACTCGTCGGCAATCGCAAAACGATGATTTTCTTTGAACAATTTTACGGGACCGCCGTCCCCGACCGCTATCATTTCGTCAAAGACGGCGACGTCCTCGACCTCGGCCGTCACAAACTGCGCACCTTGATTATGCCGATGGTCCACTGGCCGGAAGTCACCGCCACCTTTGAAGAAACGACGGGCACCCTCTTCAGCGCCGACGCATTCGGCTCCTTTACCCCGGTCACCGGCAATATTTTCCTGGACGAACGCGACGACCATGAGGCCTATTTTGCCGAAGCGCGTCGCTACTATGCCAACATCGTCGGTATGTACGGCCCGCAAGTCGCCCATGCGATGAAAAAACTCGCGGCACTGCCCATTCGCACGATTGCCCCGCTCCACGGGCTCATCAGCCGCACGCCGCAAGACGTCGACGCCTTTCTCGAGCGCTATCGTCTCTGGAGCACCTACACACCGGAGACGGCCGGCGTACTCATCTGCGTCGCCTCCATGTACGGCAACACCGAACGCGCCATGCAATATTTCGCGGCTCGTCTCGCGGATGCCGGTGTCCGCAACATCGCAACCAGAGAAATCTCCAAAACCGACCTCTCCTACGTCATCGCGGACTGCTTCAAGTACAGCCACATCGTACTGGCCGCCCCGACGTACAACTTTGACCTCTTCCCGCGCATGGCGCACCTGCTCGACGACTTCGGACGCTTGCACCTGTCTCACCGCCGGCTCTTCCTCGTCGGCAATCACACCTGGTCGAGCCATGCCGTCAAAAAGATGACCGCCGCACTGGAAGGCTTGCGCGACATGACCATGGTCGCAGAACCCGTCGACATACTCTCCTCGCTGTCCGCGGAAACGGAAACCGCCCTCGCCGCCGCCGCAAACGCCCTCGCCGCCGACCTCCGGACACGCCGTTGACAAACCGTGCCAAGTTCGGTAAAATAGACAAGTATTGAGCACGGAGAGGTGTCCGAGTGGTTGAAGGTGCATGATTGGAAATCATGTGTACGGCGCAAACCGTACCGGGGGTTCGAATCCCCCTCTCTCCGCCATCTATACAAATCTATATTTGCACCATGTTGCAATACCTTGTAATATGTCGCCAAGCCCCGCCGCTTGGCGCTTTTTTATTCCCCTCTTTATTGCGTCATATTTCCTCAAGTTGCGCGAGCCTGCCCCCTTTCTGCCCCCTTTTTTGTGTCTGCCCCCTTTTTATTTTGGGCACTAAAAAAGACGCCCCGCAGGGCGCCCCTGTCATTCTCCATTTTCGATCGTCTCGATTGTACGGATTTTCCTACCTACTCGCCGCCCATACCACAGCGGCCAGTGCCACCATCTGCCAAGCCTTCCTCCGACGCTCCTCCGACTTCATCTCGCGCCGCGCGTCTTGTTTCAACTGCATCAATGACTGCTCGGCCTCTTGCAAGGCTTGCTCTGTCTCGCGCAAGGCTTGCTCTTGCTCTTGCTGCAAGGTCCGCAACGTCGTCACTTCCTGCTTCAAGTCGTCGGCTTGTCTCGTCAAGTCTTTCGACGCTGCGCTCAATCCGGATGACTGTTTCTCCAATGCGGAGACTAGCTGCTCTCGCTCGCTTAGCCCCTGCTCGAGCTTCGACCACTCTGCGGTGAGTGTCTGCCACTCGGTCGCCGACAGTGTCACCGTCTCCGCCGCCTGTGAGCCACCACAAGATGCCGACGCCAAGCAAACCGCAAACACAAAAGGCAATAACTTTCCTGTCAATCGTCCTCACCCCGTCTTTGAAAAAACACTGCCCTAAATCAAAAAATGCGTCGCATAAAAAGGGCGTTTTTAGGCGATACATTTTCTCCCGATAGGTACTTACTTGTACCCCGCCTACAAATACGCCGCGCCCCATTGCTGCGCATACCATCTTGCCTTGCCGCGGATGGTGTCCTCCAGCCCGAACAAGTCCCAGCGCATGTCGGGGTCACTGTCGTAAATGCTGTACCCGTCGATTTGCGCAATTTCGTTGTGGCTCTTCACGCGGTCAAGCGGGATACCCAGCTCGATACACAGCACGGCGACCACCTGCGCCATGGTCTCAATCTGTGCGTCCGTCGGCGGGTAGTCTCCGTGATGGACGATACCTTCCGCCGTAATCCATGAACCCGCCGCGCACGAGAGCGAGACACCGATGCTGCGCGAGTTGCGCCGCCATGTGTGACTTTTCACTTCGTCCAAGTCGCCGATGTGCGCCTTGCCGTCTCCCGTGATGTTAATGTGGTAATCGGCAAATATACTGTCATAGTCTCCGCACCCGCTCCAGTGAAGGTAGATGTCATCGACTTCGCGCGTCATCTGTCGGCACGCTGTCATTAATTCGTCAAGCATGCTCACACCCCCACGCGCTTCTTGACCTTGTCTTCAATGAGCGACAGGAATTTCCCCATCGCCCCGTTCCCGCCGTCTCTCATATTCTCCAAGATGGACAGAAACTCCGCGCCGGACAGATACAGCCAAGCAAACTTCATCAGCATCGGCGTGCCCGTGAACAGGTCCGCCAGCCATGCGGCAAATGTAGCGACAAGGTACGTTAGTACCTTATCGCAAAACGGTTTACGCATGTGGCGGCTCACGATAATCCGCTTGCCCCACGCCGCGGGAATGCCCAACCACTTGTCCAGCATGGATATCCGCTGCGGCTCCGCCCCTAAGTCAATCAAGTACTGGTACGATATCGCCGCCCATTTAGTCGCAAGGTCGAGTAAAACAAGCAAAATAAAAACGCCCAATATCTGCACCGGGCGCGCACCGATGAGCCACATCGCACCGCCGCCGATTGCCGCAAAAGTCGATTTCACCCACCAGCTGTCCAGCAGTTGCGTCACTGCTGTCGCCAGCCATTGATATATTTCCATATTTCACCCCACGAAAAAAGCACCCTTGCAGGTGCTTACCTAATTAAAACTCGTAATGCGTCCATAGACTGATGATTTTGATTGTCTGCTCGTCTTCAAGGACTTGATAGACTAACCGATGCTTGATATTGATTCGTCGTGAATACGCACCGCTTAGCTTTCCTACCAGCTTCTCAAACCGTGGCGGCGAACGGAACGGATCTTCCTTGATTAGGTCAATCAAGGCCTTCGCCTTTTTGTCCAGTCCCGCCGTTTTGAGTTTGGGCACGTCCGCGGCCGCCTTCTTGGTGTAAACGACAGTGTACACTACCACTCGACCTCATCTTCCGAGACGCAATCATCCAGCGGCGTATGGAGACCGTCAACGATGGTCTGCTCAAGCGCCGGCACAGACGACAAATACAAGGTCTCCATAATTCCGTTGTAGTCATCCTCACTTAACAACACCGCGTTACCGTCTTTCGTGCTGATATTCACAGGTTCACTGTATTTAATTGTCTGCTCGAGCAACCCGAACAGGCTTTTTCTGAAATTTGTTGCGTTCACGTTAAGCATACTATCACCTCCACGCATGTACATTATAGCGTACACATAGAAACAATGCAAGGCAACTACAATCCGATATTAGACGTGTAAGCACGCAATGGAAAGGGCCGTTCGACTTCCTCCATCCACTCCCTCGTCCCCTACGTAATCTTCATAATAGTAATCAATCTGGTTGCCCGGTTGTAAACAGTGCACGCCATCTACTTAACAAACTTAATTGAAACGAGAGTATTGGTATTTACATATTCAATGGCCCCTTTGTCGTCCCTAACAATGGCTCGAGAGGACACAAGCGCCCAATTTAATCTCCAACAGTATTCTCCCTCTTCTTCAGACTCTTGGGCGCTTGTGTCCCGTGGCTTGTCTCCTTTTTTGCAGCTAACATCAATATCGTGGTATCCAGAGTCGGTTTCTCCGGTCGAATACTCTGATACCGTAAGTGTCTTTAAGCGGTACACGCCATCTCGTGGTATCTCGAATTGATCCGGGCTTTTGTCAGGGTTATAAATGAATATCCACCTAAACGCGACTTCCTTCTGCACGTACAGCTTCCGCCCGTTCTTCCTCACATACATATGCGTGCTCACATCGCTCGCCAGCTTCGCATAGTACGTCGTGCCGTCCTTCGCCACTTTCAGCCGGTCGCTTCCCGCCAGCGACATATCCGTCGTCAGCTCCGCGTACTCCCGCTGACCGTTAGGGCGTTTGATTGTAAGTCGTGCCATCATTCCACCCCTATCGTTGCCCCGTTAGGCAGCTTCAACTCGGTACCGCTAAACAAAGAATCCTTACGCACGTAATTTTTGTTTGCCTGCGCCCAATTGATATAGTTCCCCCGAAATTGGTATCGGTGGTCCGCCGTCTCCTGCGTAATGTAGTTCCCTTTAGGCTGGTACTTGTCCCTTACTACATCTGCTGTGACATAATTCTCTATGTCGACCTCCGTTACAAACCGATTAAAGGTTTTGTCGTATATAGGCTTATCAAATACAAGCCACTTATAGTCCGTAGTCACGCTCGCAACCGCCCTCATTGGATCATTCCTGAACATCGCGACGCCAAACGCCACGCTCTCAATTTTTGCTTGGTACTTGGCGTTGCTCTGCGTTTTATTGTACACGTCATCTTTTGTCGCATAATTACCCTTAGGCTGATACACTTCTTCCGCTTTCTTCTCTGTCAGATACCCATGGATTGGCTTTTGGAAGTAAAACGCGGACGTGTTTGGCGCGTCAATATAGGTGTAACGGTTGCTTGGGTCGGGATAAATAGATACGTTCCCGCGCAACTTGCTGTCAAAAAGCGATTTCGTTACGTATTCTCCCTTCTCCTGATACTTCCCGTCGCTCTCCGCCTTCGTGTACGTCGTCTGTCGGATAGTGTCGGCAGTGGCCGCGGTGACCGTTTCCTGCATGGCGGACAGTTTCCCGTCCGTCTGCGCCTTCGTGTACACCGCGCTTGCATCCGCCTTTTGTGCCAATGCCGCCGTATCCGCCTTGCCCGCCAGCGCGCGTTCTACATCCGCCGTATTTGCTTTACCCAGCAGCGCGTTCTCCACCGTCGCCTTATCCGCCTTTGTCCCTAGAGCCTTCGCCGTCGCTGCGGCAAAATTCGGATCGTCGCCCAGGGCTTTCGCCAGCTCCGCCAGCGTGTCCAGCGCTTCCGGCGCGCCCTTGACCACAGCGGCCGCCGCCGCATCGACATACGCCGTTGTCGCAAGGCCTACAAGCGACGACTTGCCCGCGTACTTGTTGTCACTCTCGGCTTTGGTGTAGGCGTCGATTTTATCCGTTCTCTTGAGATAGCGGGCGTCCGCCTGTACCTGTGTCAGGATATCCCCGCCCGCAATCGCCTTCGCTTCATCGGCGTACTGCTTGGCCAGACTTGCCTGCTGTGTCGCCGCGACTTGTGCCGTACTCGCCTCTGATGCTTGCGTCATGGCCGTCCACGAGTGCGCTCTCGCCTCCGACCGCGATTGCCCTGCACTCTCGGCTGCTGCCTTGGCCGCTTCCGCGCTTTGCTCGGCCGCGCTTCCCCGGCGCTCGACCTGCGCCGCCCACGCCTCTGCGCTATCTTCCGACTGTTTCGCCTTGGTCTGTGCCGCCTCGGCTCTCGTCGCGCCCGCGGTTGCCGTCTCGGCCGCCACTCCCGCCGCGCTCGCGGCCTTTTCCGCCGCCGTCTTTGCCGCCTGCGCCGCCGCGGTTAACGTCTCCGCCTTTTGTCTCGCGCTTACCGCCTGCGCCGCGTCCGACTTCGCCGCGCTTGCGTCCGACTTTGCCGACGCCGCCGCCGTCTTGGCCTGTTCTGCGCTTGCCGTTGCCGTCGTCTCCGCTTGCGCCGCTTTTGTCGCCGCGCTGTTCGCGCTCGCCGCATCGCCTGCCGCAGACGTGGCCGCCGCCTGCGCGGCCGTCTCCGACGTCTTCGCCTTCGTCATCGCGTCTACGGCTTTCATCATTGCCTCTTGCGCGATACCGCGATCCGTCGCGACTTGCTCCGCCGTGCCGCTAAGTTTGGCAACGGCCGCGTGTGCCTCGTCCGACTTTTCGCGGATAGACGCGGCCGCCGCATCCGTCTTCGCATTGACGTCTTTTACTTTCGCATCGTACTCGCGTTTAGCTTGCGCCATTTCCGCGGGCAAATCTTTGTACTGCGCCATCTCGGCGACCGCGTTCTGTGCTGCCGTGACCGACGCCTCCAGCCCCGACGTCTCGCGCTTGGCGTCTTCCAGTCGACGGCTTACCTCTTCACTTTTCAGCGCGATTTGCCCCACCGCGTCACGGGCGGTTTTCTCCACCGCCGCTTGCACCTGCTCACCTTGCGCGACCACCCGCTCGGCCGCCTCTTGTGCGTCCGCCAGTGCCGATTTTGCGTCGTCTGCCGCCGTTTGTATTTCGCCAAGTCCCGCCTGCGTTGCATCTTCAATTTCGTCCAGTTTGTGCCGCGTACGCGCATCCAGTGCCGTCCGTCCCAGCTCCACATGTCGGTCGAGTTCCTGCGCCGCCTGTGTCTGTTTTTCGCGCCACGTCTTGTGCAGCTCCGCCACGCGCTCTTTCAGCCGGCGCACTTCGTCCGTGTCTTGCGCCACCTCCTCGCGCGCGGCCAGTACAACGCGTTCGTGATTCTCCCAGTCCGGCGCGTCGATGACTTCCAGCCGTGTCGCGTCCTCGCTGTACCGGAGAAACGCAAACGGCCGCCCCTTGGGAATCAATCCACCGAACTCGCCGACGCCGACACCGACGCCCATTTCCTGCAACATCATCGTCACTTTGTCAAAGGCGCTCTCGATACGGTCATCAGCAAAATCCTGCTCCTGCGACCGTGGCGTCTCGCGGGCAAGCTTCAGCCGCGCGCCTTTTGCCAGCGGCGCGCCCGTCGTCGGGTAATCGTAGCGTTTCTCCCCGTCGTGATACTCAAAGTTACTCGTGATGCGCTCCCAGCGGCCGCCCTTTTCGACATAGCCGACCACATCGCGCCCGTCCCGATACCGATACGGAAAGGGGAACGACGTCTGCACGCCGTCTCCCACATAGATAATGCTTGTTTTCGTCTCTTGGATCATCGTCATTTTCCTTTCTTGAGTTTCCGGTCAAAGACCATTGCCGCGACCGCCTCATCCCACGTCGCCTGCGTATCCGTCAGGGCGAATCGGGTAAACGTGAACACGCCGTCAGTGAGTGTGTCCGAGAACCCGACCAATCGATTCATGACGCGCGCGCCGCTGCGCCCGACGTCTATCCGGTCCTTCTTGTCACTTGCCAGCGCCGCCGTAAAGTCCGCCATATCTTCGAGAATCCGCAGCGCGACGACTTGACTGCCGCGCGACGGGAAGTACTCACCCGTCAGCTGCATCGTCAGCCCGTTCACCGCGTCACGCACGATGGGAAGCCCGCCGACCAGTGTACCCGTCGCGTTCCGTGCGTACTCCTTCAAAAACGTCGCATAGAAGTCATCATCATCGCCGCGTCCCGTTGCCGCGTCAATCGCCATACGTAGCAGTGTTTCCATCGCCGCCTGCACGATAATCCACGCAAATACCGTCGAAATCAGCGGCCGTACATCACCTCGGTCTTTCAGGGCGTATCCCGCCTCGATATGCGTGTTCAGTACCGTCGAGAAGAACGTATAGAACGGCGTGAAATATTTCATGATGTGCCCCTTTTGTACGCGCGCCATGTCTTTCGTCTCGCCGCTGCCCCAGACGCGCCGCACCGCCTCATCCGCGCGGGCAATCGCCTCGCGCTCGATGCGTTCGACGTCGGTCTCGCCCGCGTCGATGAGCTCGCGCACGGTGTCCTCATAGCGCGCCTGCCACGCGGGATACGACAGCATCAGGTCCGTTTTAGTAATCGCGTAATAGCCGAATCGGTCGATTTGCGCTTTGGCGTCAACTGCCGCGCCGACGGGTAACGTCACACCCATAGCGGTCGTCTCTTTCCCGCCGATTCGCATGCCGCGCGCCAGGTCGCGGTCCAGGTTTTCCTCACGCTCGGCGAGAAAACTCGACTTCGCCTTGATTGCCCGCGCCGTCTGCTGCGGGTGGCGATAAAATCGCTGCAGTGCCTGCAAGAATCGCACGGGGCCGATTTCCCACATCGCCATGGGGAAGTTACAGATGTTGAGCGCGGCCGTGCTCGTCCGATACGCCATGACGGCAAAAACGGAGTTACGCCGGAGCGTTTCCGCGACCATCTCAAGCCCTTTCGCAATGTCCGTATCTTCGCGCCACGAGTCGCGCACCCACTGCCGCAAGGCTCGATACTGGCTGACCCCGATAATCTTTTGCAGCGGCTCGGCCAGATTCTCATGGTCCAGGAGATGCGCCACGTCCAGCACCGCCTCGCGCATGGAGATGTGGAGGATCGCTTCATTCATCGCCCGCGGGATGACATCCAGCGACAGAAACAGCTCCCGATGCACGACGGCCTGCCGTTTCTTCGTCGCCGACAAGCCCGACCCGAACACCGCATTCGAGGACATTTGCCGCGTCAATTCCTGCGCCACTTCCAAGTCGCTCGCCCGTACCGACAGCTGCGGATCGTAGACAATCGGGTAGTAACCGCCGGCAAAGTGCCGCCCCCCGACGCTGAACCCCAGCGGCTCGACTTTAGCAATCGCAACGCCCCGCTCGCGTTCGTTGATACGGCTGCGTTCATCAAAGTAGCTGTCCAAGAGTGCCCACACCGCCTCGACCGTGTCCCAGTCGCGACTGTCCAGTACGTCTTCAAACACTTGCAGCATATCGCGCTCGCCTACGCCGAACGTAAAACACGTCCGCTGCCGGTTTTGTTTCGTGCCCCAGTTCAGGGCGGCGCACAGGATTTCCTCTTTCGTGTACCGCTCGCGCGCCCCGACGGCGTACTTGCGTTTCGTCCGCATCTCGCGAAGTTCGCTTGCACTGTAGCGCCGCTCGAATATCGCGTGCAGTTCTTTCTTGCCCTGCACGGTCATCTCGCGCTTCTTGTTCATCGCCTGCTCAATCGGCATGTAGATATACCGGTGAAACAGTCCCGCGCCGTGGCTTCCTGCACGGCCGTCCAGCCGATTGAGGATGACTTCCGGCTTGATGAGTTCTGCCAGCAGCCCCGCGCCCGCATGGACGACTTTATCTACCAGCGTCCGCTCCTGCTCGATACGGCGCAAGTCGCGTTCATCTTGCCCGAACCGCTTCGCCAGGTCTTGCGCCAGCTCCGTCGCCGCATCCGCAATAGCGACGTTCTTGCCCTGCGCGTCTTTAATCGTCACGCCTTCTTGCGCGCGCCGCCCAACTTTGTAGACGACGGTCAGCGTCTCGGCAATCTCTTCCCACTCGCCCACACGGATGTGCCGCCAAGCGTTCTCGTCACGACGTCCGCCCGCCAGCAGTTGCCGCACGCTCTCGGGGATGACTTCGCTCCCCGCCATACCGAACTGGGCATCCACGTCGAGCAGTCGCGCGACGGCGGCAAGCTCGAATCCGTCCGCGGGCATAACCGCATCCGTCTGCGTCAGCCCCAGCCGATACATCAGATGCTCGATGAAATAGCGCGACTGTACGTCCATGACGACCGGCGCGTCCTTGCGGGTAATGCGCTTGAGATTGTCCGCCAGTCTCCGTTTGTCTTTCTCGATTTGTTCTCGCGCCGCGACGGCATGCTTGGCGAGGTACGCGTGATAGAGTTCGCGCTGCTTCATCTCGGCCGCCTCGGCATACGCGCCGCGGGCCGTTGCTTCCGCCGCCAGTCGGCTGTAGTAGGCGACCTTGTTTTGGTACGTCTTCCACGTATACGCCGCGCCGACCGTGCCTTGCGCGATAGCGTCTTTGGCGCGCGCCTCGATGCGGCGGACTTGCCCCTTCGTGCTGTCACGCACCAGCCGCAATCCGTTCAGGCGTTCCTGCAGCAGCCCCTTCAAGCGCTCTTTTTCTTCGTCCAGCGCTGCCGTGTCCGTATCCTTGAGCTTGCGGACGCGCGCCTCGAGTTCCCGTACCGCGTCTTTCGCGCCCGCGCCATCAGGGAGTTCGTCCCGCAAGAAGCGCAATACCTGCCGGATTCGATCCCGATTCGTCGGCCCGCCGGGAAGCGGTTTATCTTTGTCCTTGACAAACTTAAGCAATTCCTCTACACTGATGGTAGAAAAGGCCTTGCCAGGATACGACGGCCCGATTACTGCTTTTTGCGGTGCGGGGATGGACCAACTGGCTTGGTCTTTTTCTATTTCCCACGCTTGACCGTGATAAAAGCGTTTGCCGTCGTGCATTTCTTTGATTACTGAACGGACTATATACGCATTACCGCCAAACACTGCCGGCGTGTACATAATGTAAGTCCGCTTTATGTTTCCGTCCGGGGTCTTGGGCTCCTGTATTTGTGTAATGATTCCATTCTTGACAATAGTGTCTATACCGGTAAAAAGCAGGAGTGTTTCCGGTCTACGGGCGTACCGTAGCGTGTGTTTGACACCCTTCCCTGCGACTTCAATATCACCGATTTCGACATTTTCATACGCCGTCCCGCCAATTCCTGTGACATAATTGTGAATCCATGTTAGCGTCTTTTTCCGTAATTCGCCGAACGATTCGCCTTTCCGCCATAAAGAAAACAGCTTGTGCCGTTCCTTTTCTTTTTCAGTCAGTGCGGCACTTACTTCTTCCGTTGTATCCGGTACAACAACTTCCGCTATGTTGACATCAGGCTTCGCCAACAGCTCCGCCAGCGTCGGCGATTCGGGCAGCTCCCCGTCGTGCAAGCGCCGCGGCTCGGTTTCCCCGTCCAGCTCGCGCAAGAGCGCCATGTACCGTACCGACAACTCGCGCTTTTTCTTCTCGATGGCCGCCAGCTCTTTCGCGCTGTACAGGGCCTGTCCCTCGCCCGACGCCAGCCGCTTCATGACCCGCTCTTGCAGCGCGTCCGGGGCCAGCAACTCTTCGCGGAACGCCTCGCGCTGCGCCTCGTGCCGATACACGGGGAGTTCGGCCAGTTCCGCCTTCCGCCGATCCAGCCACACTGTCATGAGCGTCTCGAGTAATTCGTTGCTTTCACGCTCTTCGATGTCGTTGAGTTCTTCCAGCACTTTCTCATAGAGCCCGTCCACCAGGTTACCGCGGGCGGCCGCCAGTTTCTCGTCCGCCTTCGCCATTTCGTCCAGCGCCCGTTCCGCCGTATACGCGTCGATGGCGTCCTGCGTCGCCAGCATCCGCTCCATGACGCGCTGTACGTCCTTCGGCGGGACTTCGCCCAAGTTAATCAGCGTTTCGTACACCGCCGTGAGCCACTTGCGGAAGGTGCGGAATACGCCGCGCAGGTCTTTCGTCGGCGCGTTCCCTTCGCGTACATACGCCTCAAACCCGCGGGCGAATTTCTCATGCGCCTTGGTATTATCCGCCGCGCCGTCCTTCCAGCCCGTCCACGCCTTGACCGTCTCCCAGTCACGGGCCAACCACGCGGGCGCGTCTTCACTTTCCGCCAGTAGGCGCAGGTCTTCCAGGAAGATGTGCCCCGACTCGTGAATAAATGTCGAGTAATTCGCCCCGTCACGGAACAGCGTCATCGCGCGCTTGCCGTTTTCCAGCGACGTCATGCCGCGGACGATGCGCCGATTGCGTGCTTGCGTCGGCGACGCCTTGCCGCTGTTCATCAAGTCCTGATAATACGACAACGGCTTAAGCAGTGCGGAAGGATCCACGCCGTAGGCATCGTACAAGAACTTGCCCTTTCGCGTACGGTGGCGCTGATGAAACCGCAAGAAATGCTCCGCCAGCAGACGCCGCGGCAGCGACTCAATCTCCTCCAGCGTAATCGCGGGCGTAATGGTAAGCCCCGTCCGCGCCGCGACGCCGTTCGGATTAGCCAGGTCGGCGTACAACACACCGAACCCGCGAATGATTTCCGCCTTCGTCCAGTTGCTTTTCGCTTGGTAGCCTGCAGCTCCCGTGATGTCCCAGCGGCCAATATCGTTTTCCGCTTGGAAGAATGTATCCTCGACCGATGCATATTGCCCTTCGTCCGACGTCAGCCACGCCACGTCCTCTACCGGTACACGCTTGCTGTACACCTTGCCGGATCCGGCGTAGTCTTTGGCCATCATGCTGCTCGGCGTGACGAATCCGCCATCCTCAATCGGATGCGAGCTGTATACGGTAATCTCTCCCGCGCTCAGTGCGGCCGCGCCGTCCTCGGACGTAAAGTCGGGATAGACATAATTTTCTTCGTCTGCTTGCCCCTGCGCGCCGAACACTTCTTCCGGTAAGCGTATATCTGCTACGGTACGCACTCCGACGTGATAGTCGTCCTGCATCGGATTCGCCGCCAAGATGAGCTCCAGTTGCCGTTGCCTGCGAGATGATGGTGCTTCGTCGGCTTGCAGATAGATATCTCCGTTTTCATTCTTGACTTCTCGTAACGCTTTTGCTATATTGGCGATAGAAAAAGGATTGCCCGAGAAGAGGCCCGGCATTAGATCCGAAAGCACTCGGGAATCCTTTTTCTGCATCCAAGCATCCACACCTTTTTCGCTAGTAGTGAACGCCGTAACTAAACGATTACCTTTTTTACTGAACTTGATGAACACACCGAAACATGTTGTCGGTGTTTTTATTTTGCCCTGAACTCGGACAATCCTATCCTTTCCTTTATCGAGTACAATTCGGGCATCGGTCAAGACACCTATTCTATCCTCCAACTCTTGCCATTCGTGTGGCGTCAGGGGATGATGCCCGCCCTGCACGTGTTGTACGGCGCTGCTCGAAACGTCAATTGTATTTTCCCCCGTACCAATCTGATAAAATGCTTTCCCTACGCGCACAGGGTCCCGCTCTACATTTTCAACGAACTCGACCAGGCTATTCGCTTTACTGCGGTACATAGCCTGCCAATACTGCCCCGACGCCTTCTCGCCCGCGCCGAACGTATCCTCGGCGAATATCGGGTGCATCTCCAGATAGTCGCGCGCCGTAAAGTCATTACGCCCCATGTCTTGCATGATACGCGCGAATGTCTCTGCGCGTTTCGCCCACAGGAACGCCGCTTCATCCGCCGCCTCGGCCGTCTCACCGCCGACGCTCGTTAAGATGTCATGTACTCGCTGATACACCGCCAGGCCGTCCTCGCTAAGCGCCGCACGCAAGGTCAGCATACCCGTATCCTGTACGGCGTACAGGTCATCGCGCAAGCCTTCCAGCGCTTCCAGCCGTTCATACAGCTCTTTGCCGCGGTTATACTCCGCCATTCCTTCGTCATACTCGGGCGTGCCGTGCACTCTCTCGATATCTTCTTTCATCTCATCCAGCGCGATATCGTAGTACTCCGACCAGCGCGGCGCGCGGCCGTATCGTTCGTAAAACTTGCTGTACCACAATTCGTTCTCCGACGACCGCCGCGAATAGTGGATTTCCATAGAATCGGGCGACACTTGCGCCCCGTCACCGTCAAAGGGGATAAAATTCACCCCTTCGCCGTGATGGCGCCGCATGTCCTCTACATCACCCGTGATGGCTTCCAGCGCCTCTATCAGCGACTGCCGTACCGCTTTATACCCCTCTCGTAGATTGCGCGGACTCGCCGCCATCACTTCGCGCACGATATCTTTCTCGCTATCGGTATGCGTGGAGAAAGTGTCTGCGACCACATGCTCAATCGCGTCCGCCGTCCGTTGCATTTCTTCTTCAAGGGCCGCCGCGTACTTACTCACAGCCAGCGCTTTACGTCGCTCGTCCAGTTCGTCCGGAAGCATTCCGCCTTCCGTCCACGTCGTCGCTGTCTGTGTAGCGGCGCGTTCATCTTCCGTCAAGTCCGCCTGCAAGTACGTCCCGACAGGTACCTCGATGCGCCCTTCCGTTTGTACGGCCGTCTCCATCGCCTCTTGCGTAATGACGCCCTCGCGTACTAACGAATTAAGCGCACCGCGGCCTTTTTCCGACGCCATCAGCGTCTGTGCATCCGCCCAAAACGTCCCCACGCCCGCATCATTGGCGGCCTGTTGGACAGTCTCTGCGTACAGTGCCGGGTCTTTTTTGAATAATGCATTGGTGTCTTTATCGGAGAGCAAATCGGCGACCATCCTCTGCCCGACGGCATTGGTGATCGCCTCTTTTTGCATCTGAAATTCCGGCAACATCATATGCGCCGCTTTATTGACGAATCGAACATTTGCGCCCGCGCCCATCAGCATCGACATACCCAGCACGGCGGGCGCGGCGTCCCAGCCGGCCTGCAAAGAATTGGCTACCAACTCCGCCAGCGGAATCTTCCTTGCGCCGTTCGTGCCTGTCGCTATCGCGTTCCACACCGCATTGCCGGCCGCTTCCTGCAATACTTCTTCCGTGATTTCCGCGCCCGCGCTCATCGCGCCCGCTTTCAGAAACGTTTTCGCCGCGTCTTTGATATTCGTCTCGGTGGCAATCGCCCGTGCCGCGCGGCGGATAATATCGTCCGCCGCCGTCTTGCCCGTGACTTTACCGACGACGCGCCGCCCCATCGCAAGTGCCTTTGCGCCGATTATCCCCGTACCGAACTCCAACGCCGCCTCACTGATCCCGACGGCCTTCGCATAAGTCGCGGCGTCCTGCACGCTCATCCGGCCGTATTCGCCTCCCTGCCTGGCTTCGATATAGGCAAGGCCGCGCGACATTTCGTTCATCCGATTGGCCTGCCCCATGTTCCAGCCGAGAAACGCGCCCGACCAAAACCCCGCATACGCGCCCGGAAGTGCTCCGATACCGCCTGCGGCCCCTCCCGCCGCCGCGCCCGCCAGCGCGCCCGTCCCGGCGCCTACCAGCATTTCTTTCCCTGACCGTGCCGTCATATCGGCCGTCATATAGACCTGACCCGCCGTATCGTGAATAAATACGTCGTCGCCCGTCTGCGCCTGCGCATAGACGGCTAACTCTCGGATTCTTTCGTCGATTTCCGTCGTGTCGAGCCCCTGCTCCTCGCGCGTCATTTTTTCATCGCCCAGCGCCGACATTTTCAGCTGCGCATCCATCTGTCGCACGCCGCGCAATGCATTCTCCACGACCCCCATCGTCTCATGGATCGGCGCATAATTATGCACACGGATTGCGCGGTCCGTCGCGGAGATATCGTCCCAGTCGCTCCAGACGCGGGCAAACTCGTCGGCGCGCTTGCCCGTTTCCATGACGTCAAACGTCCGCTCCCACGCTTCCAGCGATTCTTGCCCCGCGGCGCTTACCACATCGGCGTCCACGCCCATGCGTGTCGCAAGCTCTTTCGCGCGGCGATTGTAGTCTTCCTTGCTCCACAGATACGAACGGCCGACCGTTTTCGCGATATCCTCGCCCGCCTTTGCCGCCCAATCCTTCGCCCTGTCCCAATTGCTGCTCTTTTCTTCCGGTGCCGCCTGCTGCGGCCGCTTATCGACCATAGTGGGCGTCGGGACGTGTTTAGGTAATCCGAACGCCGGATTATCCGCATTCGCTAAAAACTCTTGTTCCCACGCTTTCCAGTTGCTCATTTTTCACTCCTAAAAAGACACGTTATCGTGCTGTCCTCGGTCAATTTCGTCCAGCCAAAATTCCTCGTTGCTCTGTGCCACATCGACATACCGTCCGTCAGGCAAGTAATAGCGACGATACCCGCCGCCGATATCCACCGCGTCGCTGTAACCGTAACGATGCGCCAGCTCGGCGCGCGTATGATTGCCGACCGTGTTTTCAACAAGCAGCTCCGCCGCCCGTCGTGTGACCCATTCTTGCGGCGGCTCGTTGCCGTTGTTGCTGTTTCGATACGTTACCACTTCTTTCGCCAGTGCGACCGACACCCCCGGCCAGCTTTCCTGATACTTGGCCAAATCCGCCTTGCTCATCGTTTTCCCCAAAAGGCCGAATACCGCTTCCTTCGTCGGGCCGTTTTTATAGGCGTATTTGCCCGTGCCGGTGTTATACTCATTGATTTCGTTTTGTAACTCGCGCATCTGCTCAAACGCCGGTTGCAAACCGCGACTGCGCAACACCCGCGCCAGCTTATCCGCGCCCGTCAGCCACTCGCCGTCAACCATTTCATCGATAAACTCTCCCCGCGCAATCCCCTGCTGTATTGCGCCCATGTGCCACTTCTGCACCTTTGCGCCCTCGATATCCAGCGACCGCAAGGCCGGCCGGAACGTATCACGCAAATCGGGATTACCCGCCGTCATTTCACGGATCCGCTGCGCCTGCTCGCGCGGCGGGAGACCTTCCACGCTTTCCTCAATTGCGCGCTGCTGCGTCTTTAGGTTTTCCAGCCACAGCCGCTTGCTTTCGCTTGCTTTCGCGGCAAAGGCTTTCCACGCCAGCTCGCGCTGTTCGTAGCGTTGGCCCTCGGTAAGGCCGCCGCCCATCCGTTTTGTGACGCTATCCATATACTCTTGCACCGACGGATACGCTGTGCCGTCGTCGGATACTTGCGGCGCATTGAGCGCTTCTTGCGACCAGCCCGTCACCGGCGAGCCGTGATACCAGCACGCCGCCATTTGTGCCGTATCACCGCCGGTCAAGTCGTAGTAATGCTCGGCCATCGCGCGCGCGACTTTTTCTTGGTTTTCCGGTGTACGCGGCGCGTCCGCGCTTAGCCCTGCCTGCGGTGCGTACTGCGCCCACGTCTGGTCTGTTATCTGATACGCGCCGCGTGCGGTAATCCCCGACGCCGCGTTGCTCTCGTTGACGGCATCATAATTTCCGCCGCTCTCCTGCCCCCTAATCGCGCGCAAGAATCGTTCCACCACATCCGCACGGCTGCCGCCCATCGCGGGAGACAGCGCATTAAACGCCTCGGCGAATTGCTCTTGCGTCACTTCCCAAGACCGAACACCCCGCGCCGCAAAATACTCGTCCATCGTGTTGGCGCTGTCTTGCGCCGTCAGCACCATCTTTTTTTCCTTGTTGGCGCTGTCGAATTTCGACAGCATATCCGCATCAACAAGGCCGCTCGCTTTCGCCTCGTCAATCATGGTCGTTACCTTGTCATACTCGCCCGCCGCCAGTGCCGCCTCGATACCGCGCTTGGCGACGTCCGTATAGCCCTTGCGGCGCACGCTTTCCATCCCCGCCGCGTCCGCGTACGGATCCTGCAAGGCCGCCGCCCTGTCTGCCGCCGCAAATCCCGCCGCAAGAGAACCTGTACCGACCACGCGTTCCAGCGCGGACTCCATGTCGTTGCTGATGGTATCTTTGAGATACTGCTGTCGCCCCTGTTCTTCCAGCTTGAGAATCTGCGCGTCGTCGCTGACAAGACTTTGCTCGGCGTGCTTACGGTACAGCTCTTCCCCGCGCTTCGTCCGAATCCCCGCGTTACGGTACACGTCCTCGCGGATTTTCTTCTCCAGCTCCGTGTACCTTCCGCGCAAGCCTTCCGTATCCTTACCGCCCAGGTACGCCAGACCCCCTTCGCCGTACATCACCTCGTTCATCCGGCGCGTGTACTCGGCGTTGGCATTCACGACAGCCAGTGCGTCGGCGTCTTCGCGCTTTTTCGTCTCCACGTCCAGCATCAGGCCCAGCGCCTTGCCCAGCCCCTGCCACGATTCGCTCTCACCGCCGCGCGTCTCGAGATTGCCCGGCGCCTGCGTGATACCGTTGGCCAGATTTTCCCTGACCTCGCGTCTGTAACTCTCCAGCTTCATTACTCTCTCCTATACGAAAAAAGCACTCCGAAGAGTGCTTTTACCACTTGCGCCACGGCTTGCTCTGCGCGAACGAACTGCCCGCACGCCAGCTGCTCGTAAGCCTATCCGATGCGTCCGTAATCGGCTTGGGCATCTTCAGACCGCCCGCCGCCTTGCTCGCCTTCCCGGCCGACCCCAGCCCCGCTTTCATTCCCGCAAACTGTGTCGCCGCGCCTAATATCGTGCTGACCATTGCCCGCCGCCCCGCCGCCTTGGCATTGGCCGCGCCTGCTTTGGCCTGCCGTGCTTCTTCGCCGTAGCCCCAGCCGCGCGTAAACTCGCTGTACGTATCGTTGCGCTGATTATGCAGCAACGCCTGCTTATCCTGTAAATACCCGCCGTACGATGCGCCCAGTACGTCCATGAGCGAACCGCCCTGCGTAAGACCCGCACTGCCGCCTTCCGCCGCGTTCTGTCCCGCCGCAAGGCGCATATTGTCCCGAAGCCGTTTTTCTTCGCGGCCGTACTGCTCGGCGATATCCTCCTGCCGCCGCTCACTGATTTTCTGATTCGCCAGCGCCGCCTTCTCCTGATCTTGGTACATGCGTACCTGTGCCGCCGTCTGTGCCCGCTGGCTCGCGACCTGCATTGCCGTCTGCGCCACCAAAAACGCTGCCGGATGACACATGCTCATTCCCCCTCAAGATAAATTTGATAAACTCCACACCGCCGACCGTGACGCGCCCGCCCCACTCGGCGCCCAGCCACGTAAGCCACCGCCGCGACGGCGTGTTGCTCACCGACACGTAATTGACCAGCGGCGCATACGCTTTGCGCCACCCGTCAATCACGCGGCGGCTCTCTTGCATAAAATATCGTTTGTACGGATTCTCCCTGCCCAAGCACCATATCCCGTACTCACCGCCTAGCGGCACCAGCCCCAGACCGTACACCCACACCGGGCGGCCGCTCTTGTCCAGAACGGCATATGATACACCGCCTTCATGAAACACCGACTGCACGACCGCCTCGGCACCCGATAGCCCGAACGCCGTACACTCTTCCAAATCGTGCGGGCGCAGCTCGCCCCCCAGCGCCGCCAGCGCCTCGCGCGAGAGCGTTCTCGCATCAACCGTTATGAGTGGTGACATGACCGCCGCCGATAGTAAATGACCGAATAATCGCAAGGAGATTAAACGGATACGGCTCATCGGAATACAGACAAATCCGCCCGCGCGTATTAAAGCCCACATCCGTATTCGGCATTGTCGCCAAAATATCCCCGCTGTAATCCTTGTTTTCTTTGTACGGTAACTTGTCCATCACATCGAACGTGTATCCGATTTTCCCGCCGCGGGAGTTCAACACCCGCAAGGTAACGTTGTTAATCTTCACCGTTCGTGCTTGCAAGGTCCCGTCGCTCATCTGCATCTCCAGCGCCGGCTGCTCCAGCTTCGTTTCGTAACTAAGCCCGCATACATTGCCGCCTGTCCGGCTGCTGCTTGTCGCTCGCTCTGTCGTGTACTCATTGCCGGTTACCACTTGCACCTCTTGCCCTGCCAAGTGTCCCCAGTTAAGATACGGTCCGCCTTTTACATAACTGTCCACGTAGGCGTAGTTGGTATCTTTCTGCGACCTAAACCGTTCGATAAATTGCTTGCCGTTGCGCTCGACTACGACATACACGCTGTCCTCTCCGTACTCCGGTACATTTTCGACCCATTTGTATCTTCCTTGCGTTGTCCAATGCGACCAGCCGAACACGTCCTGCTCGCGGATAATAGTAAGGCAAACCATGTACCCGTCCTTACGTACCAAGTACAAGACCGAATTAGGCTCTTGCGCATAGGCTGCCGACACAATCTGCTGTCCTTGCACCAAGTGTTTTGCCAGCAAGGTTAAGTCCGTGCCGTTATAGTTGTCGCTTTCGTAGGTATAGCCTAAGTCGCGCACTGTTGCCCCACGCGCCTGTACATAGACAAGCCTGTTGCCGATATAGACCGGCTCACAATTGGCCGCCCCGCGCATTGTTTGTGTCTTGACCTGCGCCGACTTCGGCGTAATCGCTTTATCCCCCGGCACAATCCACTCATTCCCGTCCGTTAAGACAATCAAATCCTGTGCCGGTACAAGATGCCGGATATTGTACATTTCCCGCGAAATAAGAGAAAGCGCCACCGCACTGTCATCCGTCACCTGTCCGTTCGCCTTTTCCACTCCGAAATTCGGATAATCCCCCGTCCGGCTCATCCAAATCATATGCGGATAATAATCAGTCCCGGCCAGCACCAACCTGTCTTGAAAGAAAGTACACGCCCGCGGATACCCTTTGCCGGCATCCCAGACATCCAATCCGAAACGCATAGTCGCTGTCGCTTCCCCCAACGGCTTGAGCACCTTCGCCTGAACCGTTGTATCGCTGGTCAGTCCGGTAATCACCACCTCGCCCTCGTGCGTATACGGCAAGCGCGTCAGTGTTGCAGTCATCCCGTCTGCTTTAGTCAGCACCGCCCGCAAGCGCAGATACATAGGCTCGGAAAACGTTCCGCTTTCCGTCGCATTAAAATTATCCTCTGCGGAATATCGGCGATACTCTTTCCAAACAGCATTGTCTTCGGAATATTCAATATACACATCTCCCGACCACTTCCCCGCCGTAATAATCTTCCACTGCTCGCCGACTCGCACCGCCCCCGAAACACCTGAGCCGTAAAGCTTTACCGATTCCGAATTCAGCCGGTGCTGCAAGCGGATATGAGAGCCGACCATAACCTCGGTAAACAGCGACTTGCTTGCCCGAACATTGATATTGCCCACAACCGCACTCGGCGTAATCGACAATGTACCGCTCTCCGTCACCCGCACACTGCCGGATTCCGGCTCAATATAGTCATATTGCCAGCCGCCGCCGTTTTCTTCATCATTCTCGTCATCATAGTACTCATGCAAATAACCGCCGCGTCCGCCCTGCCCGTTACCCGCATCGGCGCCGCGCGCATTTTTTGACGCATTCTTCCCGCCGCGCGCAGACTCCGAACCGAACGAACTGGCTCCGCCGTCCCGGTCCACACTCCCATACTTTTCACCGCCCCGACCGACAACGACCGTCACTTGGCTGCCCGCAGACAAATATACGGTTGTCACAACACGCTCACCGTTCCCGCCGACATAAGAGTAATCTGACGCACCGCCCGCACCGGTTAATTCGACCTGATAACTCTTGCTTTCCATCGCCGTAAACGTATACGTTCCGGGCACAGTCCAGACTCGCCCTTCTGCCGCCCGTCCTTGCGAAATATCTTCAAAATAGGCGTGTGAGAATTCATAGGTGGCTAACCGCCAACTATAATGCCCGTTTCGCACCAGCGTCTGCACCGGATATTTTCCCGAACAAATAAACAGCGTATCTGCCGACTGCGCAAACCGCAAATTCGGCAAAATATCCGCCTCATACGGCGTTACAATCTCCACGCCGACATACACGCCGTTCTCCCACACCCGTACATACTTATCGCCGAACTCAAGCAAATAGGACTGGCCGGCACTTCTCGTAAACTTAACCAGAATCGTCTGTTTATCCGCGTACTTCGTCTCGCCGATATACTCGCTACCCCCGCGGCGGCACACCGCGCCATAGGGGCGGATAATGGCATTTTTCGCCCTAAGCAAGGCGGATTTGTACTTCTCCAAGTCCACCCGATTCGCCACGTCGCGCGAGATTTCCCCCGTCGTAAAGGCGGGCTGAATGTGATAAAAGCTACCCATCAGCGCCACCGCGCCTTCTCATAGCGCCGTAACGGCTCGGGATCGCGCTGCCGCTCCTTGGCGACCTGTGTCATCGCCATACCGACCGCCATCTGATACAGCTGCATCTGCTGCTCGAACAGCCCCGCATTGCCGACCAGCCGCATGCACATATCCGCCGCCAGTTTATGCGTCATCACCTCGGTGAACAGCGTGTCCCACACGTCGGGGTCCGTCACGTCAAACACATAATCCGCCCGGGCGTCCGCCTCATCGGTCGCAATTGCCTTCGTACTGTTGTCCAGATTGACCACTTCGTACTGCACGCGCTCCGATGCGTCAGGCGTGCCGTCTGTCAGTCGATAAATATGCACGCATTGCTCCGGATACATGTACACATGCGCAAAGCCCGTGATTTTTCGGTCAATTTCCGCCAGCCGCTCGATGCGCCGCGCAAACCCCCACGGGTACTCACGCAAAAGCATTTTCCGCGTCAAATCGTAATACAGCGCGCACGTACGCGCCGTCTCCGTGTCGTCTGAAATGTCGCGAATCGTGCCCACCCCGATATGCGAGAGCGCCAAATTACAAATATCAGTACTTGTCATATCCTCCGTCCTTTCGTATATACCCACGCAAAAAGCCGCTCTGAAAAGCGGCCTTTCGACTACGCATATACAGTTATACTCGCTCATAATGCGACCATAAGGACAACACGTGCACGACATCACCCTGCACATCGTATACCAATCGATGCTGCCGATTAATGCGCCGTGAATACAGCCCTTCCAATCGTCCTTTGAGCTTTTCACACGGTGGCGGTATTCGGTACGGGTCGTCCGCCAATAATGCCAGCAACTCTTGTACCCGCCGCCCCAATTTCGCGGCGCGAATATGCTCGGCGTCTTTGCACGCCTGCCGCGACAATATCACACGATACGTCACCATACCATATCGCCTGCAGCAACGCCTTCTTCTATCGGCTCTTGCGCCGCCTGCAAAATACGCTCTGCAAGGCCCGGCGTCGATTCAATCTGCGCCGTCGCAAGTAACCCCAAATAATCCTCTTCACTCAGTACGACCGCATTCCCGCGCTTTGTCGTAACAGTCACGACGTCATTATGCCGTACCGCCGTATCCAAATACTGATAAATATCTTTCCGCAATGCCGTTGCGCTGACTACCGTCATAGTAATCCCCCCTCATACGTACATTATAGCGTACGCAAGAAGGAAAAACAAGAGAGCGCTCACGCGCCCCCCTGTACCTTTCTCACCAGCTCGCGCAACTCTTGAAGGGAAGCCGTATCCGCATAGGATACACCTGCCATCTCCAACATCGCACGGCATTCATTGGCCGACATCGTCTCCGCCCGGCGCAATCCCTGCGCGCCGTACACCAGCGCGTCCATTTACGCGTCCATGACCAGCGCGGCCGTCATCTTGCCTTTGAGATTGCCCGACGTCGCCGCGGCATGCACACGCAAGTACCCCAGCGAGCCTTGCGGCAACTTCGCCTTGAGCACCTGCTCGCCCTTGGGCATCACAAACGTCGCCAGTACTTTTTTCGACGCCATCGTCGCTTTTGCCGCTGTCTCCACGGCCACCGTCGCCGCATCCGCCAGCGGCTCGGATACCGTCACCGTAAGCCACAGCGGCGCCTGCGCGTCGCCCTTGCCGTAGGCGACCACATCGGAATCTACCCCCGACGTGCCGACCGACGACACGTCCTGCTGATACATGAATGTATTTTCCGCATCGTAAATCATACTCGCACCTCCTTATTTAACCTGCGCTTCGGTCGCGCCCAATACGTCCAGCTTCTTCACGGGAATTCCCGCCAAATAGAGCTGCGGCGTTTTGCCCATCAGCTCTTGCCGCGTCACATGTACGTTCGTCTTGTCGATGAGATAGCACTCAAAGAAGGTGTACACATCGTCGCTGACGTACAGCACCGGCTTGACCGTGTTGACGTCACGCAAACGGTTTTTCGCGTAAATAAACTTCTCAATCAGCGCGCGCTTGGCGTCGCTGTCGAGTGCCGCAAGGCCGTCCGCCTTGATATTCCGCACCGCGGCCACCGACCGCACGTCGCGTACCGCAAGACCCGGTTTCCACGTGAAGAGCGTCGAGACCGCACGGAACTTGCGCCCGTCCGGGTCGACCGCGTCGTTCTCGCCCAAGTCGCGTACCTTAAGCCCCGCATACGACCCGCGCGGATAAATCCCCGTCACCGTCCGCTCGCCCCAGCCGACGAACCACGCCGACGTGAGCGCGCTGCCCGTACCGCCTGCCGATACCAACTGGTATCCCGGCGTGCCTTTGTCGCCTTTCAGCGTATTGAATCGCACGCCCAGACCGTTGAACTCGTCCGGATTGGAGAGCGAATCACCGTACAAGATGTTCCGCGCCACTGCCTGGCCGAAGCCTTCCACATGCGCCACGTCTTCCGAACGGCGGAACGCCGCCTTGTCCGGCGCCAGCGCCAAGAGTTCAATATCCACTTCCGACCGCGCCTCAAAAATCGAGCACGTATCGGCGACCTGCGCCGTCGTCGACTTCGTTGCATCGACGCCGCGGTTAATCCGTCTGAGCGACGGCTCCGGAATCGACGTACGCACCGTCGTCTGATTGCCCGTCGGGAGGTTGCCCTCCATCCACGGAATGTCGTCCAAAATCGGATTCGATTGATTGAGCGCCTCCAGCACCCAATCGAGCTTGCCGTCCGCCCCTGTCCGCTTGCGCAAATCCGCCAGCGTCAGCGCGAGTTGTCCCACTGTTGCCATCAAAAATCCCCCTTACCTAGTACAAATCAAAATTGGTATTGTCATAAAAATCCGCCGCATCGCCGGATGCTGCCGACTGCCCCGTCGCGCGCCCCGTATCTTCGCCGACCATACCGCCGATTGCCGCAAACAGGCGAATCGCCTCGACGCGGTTACCGACGCCCGTCGCGTCCAACATCGCGCGAAGCTCCGGTATCTCGCGCTCCATTGCCGTCACGCCGATGGCCGCCTTGGCGACCGTCTTGTCAAAATCGGCGCCCAGCGTCTCGCGCGCCTCGTCGCCCCAGCTCTCTACCTCGGCGGTTTGTGCCTCGGCCGCCTGCCGACTTACTTCGGCCGCAATCTCACGCGCATACGCCAGACCGTACTCGGTCACGGCGCTCGCCTGCGCCTGCGTCATGCCCGCCGTTTTGAGCACCTCGGAAAATTCGGCGGCCCTCGCCTCGTCCAGCTCTGCGCCGTCCTTGCAAAACGCGCTGAAATCGTACGATTCAGGCGCGCCCTGCGGCGCCTCTTGCGTCGTCTCTTGCGTCACTTCCTGCGGCGTTTCCTGCGCCGTTTCTGCGGCTGTCGGTGTGTCTGTGATATCATTCACCGATTCGTTCATCCGCTCGTCCCTCCTTCACTTTCTGCGCTTGGCGGATATACTCGCGCTCCGCCAGCTGCAACAACTCCACATGGCCGTCGCGAATGATGCGCCCGCGCAAGCGCAAGCCGACATCGCGACCGCCTTCGTTAAAATACGTCCAGCTGTTGCCGGTCATCGTCCGCTCAAACACGCGGCACTCGTCAAGGAGCCGCATCAAAAACCAGCGGCCTTCCTTTGTCCCCAGCACCGCCTTGAGGGCCGCTCGGTCCAGTGCGGCCACTCGCAATTCTTCGCGCCGTTGCCTGCGCGCGCGTTCACTCGTCATACGCCGCCTCCCGCGTTCGGCATCCCCAGCCACTCACGAATTGCGGGGTTGCCGTCGTTAGCCGCGTCGGTCAGGTTTTTCGCCGCCTGCGCCAGCGGCGCGGCCTGCTGCATCTGCGCCATCGCCATTTCCTGCTCCGCCGCCTGCTGTTGCTGCTCGGCCTGCTGCGCCAGCATTTCCTCAGCCTCTTCCGTCGACCGTAGCATCACGGCCGGCGCGCCGATGCTGTCATGGTACGCATCGAGCGTCCCCATCGGGTCAATCTTGGTCAGCACTTCCGGATACAGCTGCGCCAGCTGCCCCGCAAACGAGAGCGTCTGTTCGATATTCACCAGTCCGCTCATCTTCTGCGCCTGCGCCAGCGGCGAGATGTACTCAATCCGCACCTCCGCGTCCGCCAGCTCCTCGCGCACGTCGTCGGGAAGGGGTGGGAACACGCCCGCACGGTCCAGTATCCCGTACACGCGTTCCAGCGTCTTGTTTAAGAACTCGTACTGCAGTCGCTCGACGACAGGCCCCAGCTGCTGCAGCTTCTCCTGCGTCCGCTCCATGATTTCGCGCGCCGTCATCTGCCCGCGCTCGATCTGATCCAGCATCAGGAACAAATCCGCCGCATACGCCCGCCGAATCCGCTGTTCGACCTCGCCGATTTTCGCCTGCACGTGCTCGACGTCCATGCGCACGTCAAAGAGCGGTTTGACCGCGTCCGGCTGCGCCGTCACCGTCACGCCGCCCGGGAAGAGATTCAGCCCGTGCGCCGTCACCGCGCTCGTCTGCATGGGCGGATTGACCCCCATCTCAATCGCCAGCAGTACGTCGCGCTCCATGACCTGCAGCATCTTGCTGTCGTCCAGCGCGTACCAGCCTGCGCCCTTGGCGTACGGCGCAAGTCCTATCGTCTGGTACCGCGCCACAGGGACCGCCCATTCTTCCATACCGCCCTGCGTCAAAAAGCCGTCATCGCCCGCGCCATCCACCCAGTAGAGCGACCGGTACGGCATCGACTGCGCGCCCATGCCCGCACGCCGCTCCGTGTTCGGCTCCAAGAGCCAGCAGACCGTGAACTTGACTTCCTGCCGCTTGCGCGCCGCCTCTCGAACCGGGCGCGGGCACGCGTCCTCGCCGAACGCATCCGCAATCTGCCGCGCCGTCATCTTGACCTTGCGCGCAAACACGTCAATCTCGCCCTGCGCATTCGTACCCAGCGCGTAACTGCCGATCGGATAGTGGACGAAATGCACACCCGTATCCGTGCCGAAAATCCCCATCGGCGCCTGCCCGAACGGCAAATCCGCATAGCAGTTATACACCGCGTGATAAAAATTGCTCCGCGCCAGCACCGCCTGCATAATCTCCTGCCGGCTGTCCAGCACCAGCGCCGCCGTACGGTCATCCACATCGCGCGACAGTGCCAGCTTGAACCACTGCCGGCTCGGCGGTGTCAGGCCGCTCATCACGCCGCCCGCAAAAATCCCCGCCGCATCGCGCGCCGTCGGATTGTAGATTTTGCGCGTCTTCATGTCGGCTTTCTGCTCGTCAAACTCGCCGTGGAACGGAAGCTCATAGTCGCGAATCTCGCGCCAGCGTTTCATGTACGGCTCACGCGCGCGAAAGAGCTCGTCAAATCGGCGCTTGGCGTCCGCCAAATCCGGCCGCCGCGCCGCCGCCTTTACAGTCGGACTTCTCGCCAGTATCGTGTCCATCGCTCACCCCAGCGTCGTCTTGCCGCCGCCCGACCCGAGAATCGTGCCGCCGCCTGCGCGTGTCGATTGGAACCCGCGTTTTTTCCGCCGATTCGCCTCCGCCATCTCCTCGCCGCTCGGGCCGTCGTCCAGGTTGACCGCCTGCGCGGCCGGTGCCGGCGGCTTATACTCCGGTACCTTCGGCGCTTCAAAACCCAGCATTCGACCTAAAAATTTACACATAATTGCTCCCCTCCTAAAAAATGTCATACCGTGTGTTCGCGCGCATCGGCTGCCGCGAGTACTTGCTTGCGACCGGCGCCGCAAACGTCAACGCCGCCGCGTCCGCCACGTCAGGCGAACGGCCGCAACGCTCTTTCATCTTCTCTTTCGCCTCCAGCAGGATGCGGCCACGACTGTCATATCCGTACTCCGGCATGACCAGCTCCTCAGCCAACCTCTCATCTTCCGGAAGCCCGCCGCCGTGCTGCAGCCATGCGCGCATGCTGTCCCACATCTCGGCGCGGCGATTGGCGTACTTGTCCTTTTTCAGCGCCGCACCGCCGAACGGCACTTCAATGACCATATACCCCAGCTGCCTGAGGCGGTCTATCACGCCCTCGCCGCGACCTGCGTCGATAAAGACCGTATCCGGTGCATGCGTCTCAATCTCGCGGGCCACGATATCGGCCAGCTTCATGTTGTCCGCCCCCGAAAAAAGGAGCGGCTCGTACATGCATAGCCCCGTCCGCCGCACGATACACGACTTGTCCGACCCGTACCGCGCTACGTCCACGCCCAGCACCGTCGGCGCGCCGCGGATATCCTCGGTTATAATGCGCCGCCGTTTCGCCTCGCTCACCAGGTCAATCGAGATTAAGACGTTGAACGCCGACGCCGTAAAGTCACAGTAGAGCTCTTGCCGCACCGCGTCCTCAGCCATGTCCTTTTTCATCTCATCGACTTCCGCCGGCGGGAGCAGTCCGCTGTCGGCGACCGTATAGCGACACGTGTACCAGTCGGGATCCGCCCGGCCGCGTTCGTACACCTCGTAAAAGGCGTTTTGCCCTTTCGGCGTCCCGATGAAGACCGCCCAGCCTTCACGGTCCGACAGCGCCGGGCGGATAATCTCGCCCCACAGCTCGGGCCTAATCTGCGCGTATTCGTCCAGGACGACGCCGTCCCAGTAACTGCCGCGCAAGCTGTCCGGATTGTCGGCGCCTTTGACGTAGATGCGCGCCCCGACGCGCCCCGCATGCAGCGACGGAAGCTCGACGAACAACTCCGATTCATTGACCTCGCGCCCCGGTATCACGCTCGTGTAATACTTGAGGTAATTCCAGGCGATTTGCTTAGCCTGCACCCGATACGGCGCGATATACGCGTACTGCGGCGACGGCCGACCGCATGTAAGCGCCATTTTTAGTACATGATTAATCACGCCGACGGTCTTACCAAACCGGCGATGCGCGACAATCACGGCGAATCGGTGTCGCTCCAGCGCGGGATGAATTTCTTTTTTCCACAGCGGCCGCGGCGCATACGGTATCTCAATCTTTTTCATCCATCCACCCGAACGCCAGCTGCACCGCGCCGCCGCCCTCTCCCGTGATTTCCGCGCGTTTCTTCGGATTAAACGCGTCGTCCGTCTTTTCCAGATACCACTTGGACATATCGGCATCGCCCTCTTGAATGGCTTTTTGCACGTTGAGCTTCGCCCGAAACCCCGTCCGTGCCCGCCACTCATCCACACGCTCCGAAAACCCGTCGTGCTCTTGCTGGTACAAATAAAACGTGCTTTGCGCAATATTAGCGAAATCACAAGCTTGCGCCACCGTCGCCCCCGCCGTAAACGCCAGTTCCAAATCTCGGAGAACCGACCGTGTCACCGCTCGCGGCCTTCCCGCTTTACCTTTCACCGCAAACGCCTCCTTTACGGCACTAAAAAAGCACCCCTATCGGTGCTTACCCTTTATCTTTTCCAACTTGACCCGCCCGACGATTCGATACCCCGCCAAGCGGCACACGTCGCGCAAGACTTTCACCAGCGCCGCGGTCTCCCGCTCGCCGCGCTCGATGCGTCGTATCGCCGACTCCGCCGTCGGGTCGGCATAATGCTCACTATTCATCATTTCCTCGCAAACAAAAACCCGCGATGAGCGGGTCATTGTTCAAACTGTTTTAGCGATGAGCGCCTCCTGCAGCACTTTCGAGAAATTCACGCCTTTATCCAATGCGCGCTGATTCAGCCACGCCGGTATCGTCAGCGTTTTCTTGACCGACTTCGTGTTCTTCGCCAAATCCGCATCCGCCCGAATCAACGTCACAAACGAGTTGTCAGGCACCGCCTTAATACGCTTCGGATCTGTCGCTACCGGCGGTCTCTCGCCGTCTTCCAGTAGCCCCAGCACGTATAACTCCATCGCCTCCGCGGCATTGGTAAGAATCTCTTCAATCGTATCCCCTTGCGTACTGCACCCTACCAAGTCAGGGAACTCCACCCACATCCCGTCGGCGTCGTCATGCACAATCGCCGGATAAATAAATTCCATTGCCACCAACCTCCCTTTAGACACGCCGAAACTACTTTAGCCCCGTACGTTTGAGGATGGCATTGAGTAAGCCTGCCGGTACATCCCTACCGTGCACCGCAATCACCATTTGAGCACCATAAGACACTACACAACTCTCAAACTCTCACTCGTCATACCTCCTCTATTGGCCATATCATAACACGTGTACACGTTCTAGTCAAGAATAAAGGCGGTGAAAATTTACCGCCCCCCCAAAAGAGAACCGCCACGCAGGGCGGCTCTCACCAAAAAGGAGGTAGTACCATGAAACACGGCCGCGCTCTATAATTGCGCTACTGTTTCACACTATCAGTATAGCAGGGTCAAATGTCATTTTGTGGCATCACTTCAGTAACCGCCGCAAAAAAATTTCTGCTGATACGCCGCCAGCGCCGCCGTGTGCAAGTTTCGCACGGAGCCGTAATCGTAGTGCATCCGCACGGCCACCTCCGTCAGCGGCAAGTCCGCCAGGTACCGCCAGCGCAGCAGCTGCCGATAGCGCCGGTCGTCCAGCGCCATGATCCGCGCCTCGATTCGCTTGCACTCGTCCACATACGCATCGACCAGCTCGTCGATTTTTCGGCTCATGTCGACCAGCTTGGCGACACCGCCGGACAAGTCGCCGCCCTTCGTCCCGCTCACCGGCTCGGCGCTCGCGTGTCCCCGCAAGCCGCACAGGCGGTCGCGCAGTTTGTTCTGCTGCTCCAGCATGGCGTCAATCAAGCGATTCATATCCGGCAAGGACTGCAGCTCCTCGCGCGCTTCGTCATGCATCGGCGTCACCTAATTCGCGCATAGGCGCGCCTATTTCATACCACATATTGCCGAAACCATCGCCGTAAAATATCGGGATTTTCCGCTCTCTCGCTGTCGCCCATTCGGCCAAGCAGCCGCGCGATTCTCGCCAGCCCGGCAGAAGCAGAAGCCCGCCACAGCGGCTAAGCAGATTTATGCAAATCTCCAGCCCCTCGATATACTCCACGTCTTCATACATGTATCCGTATTGGAGTACCGGCGAGACGAACGACGCCTGCGGATAAGTCCTGATCAAGTCCCTGATAATGCGTCGCGCCACCTTATAAGCGTCCGTGTCCCCGCCAAACGGTTGCGCCACGTACACCAAATACTCGGCGCACATCGCCGGTATTACCTTTTCCAAATTCATCACGCCTGTTTTTTCATGCATCCGCCTCGCCCCTTTCCAAGCGGCCCGCCCAGCGTCCCAAGACAACTCCCGCCAAAAACGCCAGCGCCACCATTAACTCGCTCATGTCGTCACTCTCCGATCTCCGCTTTGACCGCGGCTATCAGCGCGTCCTGCCCGACGCGTTTCTCCGCCAGTGCCGCCAGCACGCGCTCGTCCATCGTGCCGCGCGCCACCAGATGATGCACGATGACCGGCTTAGTCTGCCCCTGCCGATGCAGCCGCGCATTGGCCTGCTGATACAGCTCCAAGCTCCACGTCAGGCCGTACCACACGATGACACGGCCGCCCGCCTGCAGATTCAGACCGTGCCCCGCGCTCGCCGGATGCAAGAGCAGCATCGGGATCTCGCCGCGATTCCACGCCACCATATCCGCTTGCGTCTCCAGCGTCCGCGCTTCCGGGAAAGCCTTTTTCAGCCGCTCCGCGTCGTGCTTAAACCAGTAAAAGACGACCATCGGCTCCGCGCACGCGTCGCGGATTTCCGCCAGCGCGTCGAGTTTCGCCCGATGCACTTCACAGGCGCCGCCGTCTTCATCGTACACGGCGCCGTTGGCCACCTGCAGCAGCTTGCCGGTCAGCGCCGCCGCATTGGCCGCCGTGATGTCGGCTCCTTCCACCTCCGCCGCAAAGTCTCGCAGCAGTCGCGCGTACAGTTTCCGCGCGCCTGGCGGCAGCTCCACGTCCACGCGGTTGTCGATGCGCTTGGGAAGCGTCAGCCAGTCGGCGGCCGTCATCGACACACAGACGTCGGCAATCCGCCGATACACCGCGTCAGCGGCTCCGTCACGCGGCTCCCAGTCATAGACGACATAGCCGTTGCGGCGCCCGGGCGTAAAGTACGCCGCCCGATACGCACCGATGGTCTTACCCAGCCGCTCGCCTCGGTCAATGAGGTAGAGCTGTGCCCACAGGTCCATCAGCCCGCGGGGACTGGGCGTCCCCGTCAGCAGGACCAGCCGGTCGATTAGCCCCAACACTTGGCGCAGCGCGCGAAACCGCTTCGCCTGGTGATTCTTAAAGCTTGACGATTCATCCACGACCACCATGTCAAAGGGCCACGACCGCCCGTAGTGCTTCACCAGCCACGGCACGTTCTCGCGATTGACGGTATACACATCCGCATCCACCGCCAGTGCCCGCTCGCGCTCCGTCGCGCTGCCCAGTACGCGCGACAGCCTTAGGTGCAGGTGATCCCACTTCGCCGCCTCGTCCGTCCACGTCATCTGCGCCACGCGCAGCGGCGCAATCACCAAACATTTTTTCACTTCGTACCGGTCATGCATCAGCTCCTCAACCGCCGTGAGCGTCGCGACGGTCTTCCCCAGCCCCATGTCCAAGAAAAGCCCCACGCGCGGCGTGTCGATGATACGCCGTGTCGCGTACGCCTGGTACGGATGCGCCTCATACTTCATCGGCCGCCTCCCACTCGCTGATCAGCGCGTCGATTTCCCGCTTCGACTTCACGACGCGCGCATCCGCGTCCAGCCGCGCAAGCTCGGCCAGCCGCCGCCGCTGCATGGGCGACACGCGCCCGCCGCGCCGCTTGACTTCGACAAATGCCACCGTCCCGCGGCGTATGACCAGCCGGTCCGGCACGCCCCGTCGTCCCGGTGACACCAACTTCCAGCATCGCCACCCGCGCGCCTCGCACGCCTTGACCAAGTACCGCTCCACATCCCGTTCCAATTCGTCCATGTCGCCCTCCATTCTCAATATCACGCGCCCGGTTGCCGTCGTTGCCGTAAAATGCGCCCATAAATATATTTTCTGTTTATGACGGCAAATATATACACTATTCATACTATTGTTTATATATGCCTTCATAATCCATAAATAATACTTTTTCCTTATTTATCGGCAACTACGGCAACCGTATACAGCCAGGCCCTGTAAAACAAGGTTTTTTAGGGTTGCCGTCATCGGCAACCACGGCAACGGACGGCAACGCCAAACGCATTTCTCGGTTGCCGTTCGGGTTGCCGACGCGCCGTTCGGTTGCCGTCGACGGCAACCGCTTATTTCTCAATTCGGACGTAGCCCCGCTGCGCTCCGTAAGGACCGAATTTTATTTTTCCGCCGCCTTCCGTGTACCGTGCCCAGCCGGGCATGGTCATCATGATCTCGTGGATCTCGGTCGCGTCGCGGCGCTGCATCTTGCCCTGTGCGCCTTGGAAGCATTCGGACCAGATTTCCGCCACGCATACCCGGTCGCGCACGCGCACGCCAAGGGCGCGAATATCCGACGCGCCGTCAAATTGGGTCTGCCGCTGTTCGATGCTCCAGTTGTCCCAGCTTTCGGGCAGCAGGGTATCCAGGTAGACCTCGACCATACCCGATTTCTCGCTCACTTCCCGATGCGCCTGTTGGCGGGCGAACGCCTCTTTCTCCTCGTCCTCGCTCAAATACAATTTGCGCTCGCCACCCTTCCAGGCGTGCACCATTTCCGCCCACACCTGGTCGATATAGGACTTGTCAAACTCGTCAAACAACTTTTGCGTGCGGCCGGTACTTACCTCGACCGGCCAAAAACGCCGATTGCCCGTCGGGTCTTTCAAAAAATATTGATTGTTCGTACTCCCGAAAAACACGCATTGCCGCGGATAGTCTTCGACGCGGTATCCGTACGCGGGCCGGAAGCTGTCCGTGTCCTTTGAAATGTAAAACTTGACCTGCTCGATCTCCATCTTGCGCATCGCCGCAAGCTCGCCGAACTCTAAAATCCACTTCCCCTGCAGCTGCTCAAAGCTCTCTTTGCCGCTCATACTCGTCGCTGAATCCGACGACCATTTGCCGCCCAGGCGCTTGATGAAGTACGATTTGCCGATGCCCTGGCCGCCGACGAAGACCAGCATGTAGTCGAACTTGATACCCGGCTCAAATACCCGCGCGACCGCCGCCAGCAGCATTTTCCGCGTGACGGTACGTACGTACGGTGAATCCTCGGCGCCTAAAAAGTCGATGATGACCGTATCCGCTCGCGCCTCGCCGTCCCACTCCAAACTGTTCAGGTAGTCGCGTACAGGATGATAGTGGTGGATGTATCGGTACTCCGACAGCACGTCCTTGAGGACGCTCGGCTTGCGTACACGGTACGTTTCTTCCAGCCAGTTGGCCAGCCCCGCGTCGTCCGCTTCGCCCCAGTGCAGACTCCCCGTCTCCGTGCCGCGGCGCCACGGCGGCTGCCGCAGTACTTCAAACCGCGACGAAAAATCATTGTAGATCAGCAGCCCGCGCACGGCGGGGTGATGTTCCAAGATGACTTTGAAATTTGCCGCTGTCGGCAGCAGGCGCGCCTGTCGGTCCAGCGTCAGTTTCGCCGTCCAGCCCCAGTCCTCCGTGCTCTCGGGCGCATCTACGTCGTCAAAATCGGCCAGCTGCTCCTTGTGCAGCCGGATTTTTACGCGCCCGTCTTCACTGGCCAGGTCCTGCATCGCCAGATAGGACGGCAGCTTGCTCGTTACCGTGCCCTCTTTCGCGTCCGCGTCCATCGCGCCGAATTTGTGCAGCCGCACCAGGTCAAAGGCGTTGACCAGATGCTCACTGCACGGATCCGTCGCGTGAAACGAGTACAGGAATTTGTCCTCAAACACCAGCGCGCCGCCCGACGTCGTGCCGTCGGTATAGGTGTATCGATTCTCCTGCTCGGTCGGTACGTACACACCGGGCAAGAAGACGTCCATCGCCTCCGTTAGTGAATACTCGCGGCAGAACACGCCCACGATGCCGGGCTTTGTCAGCGGGTCCTGCTGTTTTTGCGCCAGGCGCTTGTAGCCGACTTCTTCTTCATCGCGCCACTCGCTCATGTCCTCCCAGCCGGGATTGGCGGCCAGCATGGCGTCCACGTCCAGCGCCTCGCCGTACTCGCGGCGGTAGTCCCACTTACCGTCACTCGCCGCCGACGGCCAGTACATCAGCCGCTCCGGCGCATGCGTCGTCTTGTCAAAGTAGCCGATGCCGATATCGATGGCAATACGACGTGAGATAAAGGCGTATTCGTCGAGCTGCATCGGCCGATTCGTCGGGATAATCAGGCGGTAGCGCTGTGCCGCGGGCGTGTGCTTATGCGTCGTGTGCGCGACCCAGGCGCACGACAGATGCCGCCGCACGGCGTCGATAAAGCTGTTGTCGGCAAAGTCGGCGTCCAGCGTGATTAAGGTGCGCCAGGCCATCGCGCCTTTTTGCCGCCGCGCGCCGTTAATCACGCCGCCGACGTAGCCGCCGATGTCCTTGATGTCGCCCTGCTCGGCGCGGCTCATCTTCACATAGTCGGCAATGCGCTCTGCCGTCCGCGTCGGGGCGGCCAGCCGCGCGGCCAGCTCGCCCCACGTCCAGTCCTCGCCGCGCCAGTTTTTCGAGTGCCGGCTCGACCCGACCGTGATCCGCACGGCGCAGGCCGCCGCCGGATCAGTCTTTGCGGTAGTACTCTGTCTCATATCCGTCACCTCGTAAAATTAACCCCGGCGCCCACGGTATCGGCTCGGCCATCAGCCGATTCACGTCTTCTAAAATGCCCGCGGGGCCGTCGATAATGATTTCATCATGCACATGCGCGACGATGTCGTATCCTGCTCGCGCCATTCGCAGCATCGCAACCCCCAGGCAGTCCCGCGCGACGGCCTGTACGATATTTTCCGTCAATTTGCCGCCGTACGTATCTTGGCGCTCCCAGCGGTTCGTCGCCTGATTGACGCCCATATAGGTCACGCTCTCGACCGATTTCCCGAATTTTTCTATCGGCTCGACCCGCGGCTCCGCGTAGAAAAGGCTCCGCCCCGACGGTAAGCGCACCCGCAGGTATTGGCCGTTGGCGCGCATCGCAATGCCCTGTCGCACCCGCACGATTTCCCCCGTGACGATGGCCAGCTTGGCCGCCGTCTCCAGGTCTTCCCACAACTTCACGATGCGCGGCGACTTGGCGCGCCAGCGGCGGATGACGTCTTGCATCTCATCATCTGTCAGCCCCATCTTGTCCGCGCCCATGGTCTTAAGCGCTCCGACGCCTCCGCCGTAGCCGCACGCAAGTTCGGCCACCTTGCCCTTTTGCCGAAGCTCGCTCCCCTTCGTCACGCTTTCGATTGGCACGTGAAACATTTGAGACGCCGACGCCTCATAGATTTTCCCGTGCGTCGCAAATACCTCATTCCGCCACCTCTCGCCCGCCAGCCAGGCAATCACGCGCGCCTCTATGGCGGAAAAGTCCGACACCGTGAGCACGCGCCCCGGCGACGCGATGAGTGCGGTGCGTACCAGCTGCGCCAGCGCAAAGGGCAGCGGTGCAAACCACGCCTCGATGAGGCCCGCCTCGCCCGTCTTCACCAGCTTGCGCAACAGCCCCAGCGGCTCGACGTGATTGCGCGCCAGGTTCTGCAGCTGCACCAGGCGCCCTGCCCAGCGCCCTGTCCGGTTGGCGCCGTAAAACTGAAACAGTCCGCGCGCCCGACCGTCCGCGCCCGCCACGTCTTTCATCTTGCGGTATTTCGCGACGCTCGTCTTGCCCAGGCGTTGACGACACCGGAGCGCGTCTTTCACGTCACCGGGCGCGTTCTCATCGGCCAGGATATCCGCCACGACGGCCTTTGTCAGCGACGGATAGTCGCGCCCTGTCCGCTCCTTGAGCCACGCTTTCAGCTGTGCGACCGACGCGGGATTGTCAAGTCCCGTCAGCTGTCGCGCCTTCGCCAGTGTCTGCTCGGCCGACTGCGTATCGGCCGCAATCGCCGCCTCGACCAGCTCGCGGTCAATGGCGACGCCGCGGTCGTTGATTTCCTGGTCCAGCACATACAGCCCCAGCTCCTCGGGCGTGTAGATGATGTACCCCAGGCGCTTGCGGATTTCCCGCTCCGCCTCGACGTCACGGCGACAATACAGCGCAAAGACCTCCCAGTCATCGGGCGCATCGGTCGGTAAAATCCGCGTCTTGCGGCCTGCTGTCTGCGGCATACAAAACTTGCGAATCAGCGCGCGGCCTTCGTCCATTTTCGCTTTCTCGATGTCCAGCGCTTCCCCCGCGCCCTTCAGCGACCCCGGCAGGCCCGCGGCAAGTGCCCGTATCCGCGTACAGTCCCACTGATTTGCCGGCATTTTTACGCCCAAATACTTCGCGAGACACGTCCGTTCAAAATTGGCGTTGAACGCGATTTTGGTCACGTTTTTGTCGGTTAGGGCGGCGCGTACGTCGTCCGGCAGCGTCTCGCCCCGCGCCAGGTCCACGACTTGCACCTCGTCATCTCCCCATGCGTACGCAAACAGCAGCACGGTGAAGTCCGGCGCTTCTGTATATTTATACACGCCGACCTTGCCCAGGTCCGCGCTCGAGAAGGTCTCGATATCGATGGATAGCTCTTTCATGTAGTCTCCTTAGGTTAAAAAAGAGGACGGGCGAAACGCCCGCCCCCGAATCTCCGTCAGCCCCACATATCGTCGTCATCCAAATCGTCAAATTCCGCGTCCAGATTGACAGGCGACACGCCGCCCAAGGGTTCACCGTCGCGCAAGAATTGCACGGCCCGCAGCGCTGTCGTGATGCCCTTGTTCCCGTGCGAGTTGTACGAGAAGACGTCAATGGACACGCGCCCGTAGCAGCCGCTGTACACGGCGCGCGGGTCAAGGATTTCCTGTTTGTTGCGGTCCACGACCAGCACCGGGTCTTTTGACGACGCATTGAAGAAATAATGCCCCGCAAACTCCGGGTATTGCTCGGCTTTTTCTTCGTCGCCGTCGCGCAGGAAGGTGAGGTCCCCGCGGGCGCCTTTCAGGTTCTTTTTGCCGTTTTTGCTTTGTTTCACCGCTTCAATGGCGCGATTGATTTTTTCCAGCGTCTCGGTATCCGTCTTCGGGATCAATACCATCACCGAATACTTCGGCGGATTGTTCTCGAACGCGTGCGGCTCGAAAATATGAACGAAATTGAAACGTGCTTCCCCTGTGGTCAAACGTGTGCTTGTAGACATTGTGTGTCCTCCTTAAAATTCATCAATAATTGCATCGATACTTTTCCACTCCGGCCGTTTGTCCGTGACCGGCACCAGCACCGGCGCGCCGGCCGGTGTCTCCACATACGCATCCGCCCAGGCGGCGAACTTGTCTTTGCCGACGACCTTCTCCAGCTTGCCGATGGTCAAGAGCTTGCGCGGCGCGATATCATCCAGGCGCATCTTGTGTCGGCGCAGCGCCGCCAAGAGCCCGTCCTCGTCGACGATTTTCCGCCGCCGTTGGCCTTCGACCAGCTTGTACCCCGGCCACGTCCGCCCCTTGACGGCTTCGTCTTGCGCGTAGGTGTAGACGTCCTTCGCCCACTTGGCCAGCTCGTCCGCCAGCGGGATGATTTGGGCGATTTCCTCGTCCGTGAGTAGCGGCGGGTCGCGAAACTCCATCGCGACTAGCTTTTTATACGCCTCCGCCCGTGCGCGACATTGTGTCCGCGCCTTGCACCAGCGGCAATGCGCCCCCGCCGCAAACTCGCCGCATCCTGTCGCCGCCGCCTTTGCCCGCGGCGCGACATACTCTCGCCCCCAGGCCAGCAGGTCGGCCACTGCCATCCGGTCTTCGCTGATACTGTCCAGCCGCGGCTGAAAAATCACCAAGTGTACGTCCTTCGGCTCATAGAGCCAGCCGTAAGCCTCCACCGCGCCCAGTGCGTACAGGCGCAGCTGACTATTGCCCTGCGCTGACACAGGTACGCCTTTGCCGTACTTCAGGTCGATAATGGTCAAGACGCTGTCACTGATGATGACGGTATCCGCTGTCCCGAAGCCGTCCGGCACATACTTTGAAAAATCCACCCGGCTTTCCGTGAACAGCTTAGCCGCCGCATCGGTACGCGCTACCTCGTGCAGCGTCTCCGCGACAAAATCCGCATAGGCATCCGTGCACCGTTCCATCTCCGCGTCGTAATACTCCGACGACTCGATGCGCTCCAGCTCGCTCTCGTCCGTCTTTCCCAGCAGCCGCGACTGCAGCTTGTACTCGGCCAGTGCATGCGCTACCGTGCCCTCCTCGGCGTATACCGACGACGGCTCGTCCGGGTATTGTGCCTCCAGCTCCGGCGCTGCCGTGCACGCCAGCCAGCGACTGCTGCCCGACGCGGACAGCTTGGCGTGCGCCCCCGGGCCGCTCATCAGACGAGCTCCTTGGCGCGTTCGACCAGCTCGGCGTACTTGCTCGAATCCACCTCCGACAGTTTCGGCGCGTACTCATGCAGCAAGGCCTGTACCTTTTCCTTACCGACGCGCGCCATCGCGTCCCCGAACGCCACGCGTACATCCGCGTCGGTTACGGCCTCGGCCACTTGCTCCGCCGCCATTTCTTCTTTCATCGGCGCCGGGACGCTTTCGACTTTCGCGCCTTTCTCGGCCGCGCGGATCGCCGTTTCAATCGCCACGCCGCCGCGCGCCGACTGCCGTGCCTTTTCATCGGCCAGCCACGCGCCGCACAGCAGGTCCTGCATCTCGGCCACGATTTCCGCGGCGCTTGCGCCGGTGATTTTCAGCTCTATCATTGGTAATCCCTCCTAAAACGTGTTAAACTAAACATGTGATTCTTTTCTTTGCACCCATTGCCGTGGGTGCTTTTTTCACGGCTCATAATCGCGGATGTACCAGTCACTCACCCGCGCGCCGCCGTCGGCGTCTTCGTACTCGTAGTCGCGCTTGCAGTCGCGCACAAGGTCGATTAGCTCGTCCTCGTCGTGCGCCAGCAGCTCCACCTGCCGCCGCTCCGTGATTTCCAGCTCTACGACGAACCGGCACTTGCGCCGACTCCGCGGCGGGTCGACGACCATCGGATTCTCGATATCCTGCACCCTGTTCACCTCCTCTCAGTCTCCAAGCGCTAGGCTCAGCATGCCCAGTGCCGCGCTGCCGCAACCGATGAACACAGCGCCAATCAGTCGCTGCTCGGCCGATGTCGCGCCGCTCACGACCATCGCAAGTCCCAGCACGGTCGCGCCGCCGAAAAAGACGATGACCCATAGCGGCCAGGTGGCGCGAATGAGTGATGCCGCCTCGCGTACCGCCAGATAGATGAGAATCGCGGGCACGGCGATGCACCAGTAGGCAATTTCGCCCAATCTTACGCGCCGTCTTAGTCTTGCCGCCGTGCTGTTTTTCATAGTCATGTCTTTGCCTCCTTTGCTCTTCGGGTTTTCAAATCGGCCGCCGCCCACTGCCCTGCGCTGTCAAGAATTGCGCGAACCTTATCCGCCTCGGTCAAAATAGCCGTGGTCACCGCCGCGTCAATGATGCGGTATGTCCGGCGCTCTTTTTCCGTCTCACAGGCCGGTGGGATTTCTTCCGCCAATGCGTGCCAAAAGTTGAGGAGCCGTCTCATGCGCTCCAGCGCCAGCAGCCCGGGGTGCGGCGCTTCCACTCCTGCGACCACGGCGGGGTTAGAATCTGCTTTCATCTTGCTCACCCCCTCGCTCCTCTCCGCCGGTCTCTCCAGCGCATATACTCGGCGAAAATTTCGGCATTAATGCGAAGTCCTCGCCGCGTCCCTCGCACGCCGTCAGCAAATTGCGGAATTGCTTGCATCTCGTGCCGCCTGCGCCAAATCGTTGTACGGTCAAAACTCCACCGCTCGGCAAGTTCTGACGTTTTAACCCATTCTTGCACCATAATTTTCCAGCCTCCTTTATTTTTTCTTCCAGTGTGTTAGGCTTAACACAAGCAGCCGACTGCTGTGCAGCCATTTGTTATTCTTTGTGAAACTTTTGGATTAAAAAAAATTTATTCGCATCCAGTTGGTAGCGTGTGCAGATGTGCCGCACTTCTCTCAAAGTGAAATCGAGCCCGTTCCGGTTTAGCTTTCGGTTTGCGGTGCTCCGTGAGATTTCCAGCTCGTCTGCGAAAGCCTGTTGAGATATATCTGACTCAACCAGAAACGCTTTTAACTTTGCGTAGCCTTTTGCCACTGTCCTCATCTCCTTTTGTTATCTTTCGTGAAACTCTATGTCTGCAGTATAGCGCGTTTTTGTTTCCATGTCAATAACTTTTTATCCAATTCGCGAAAAAAATGTTGCCTTTTCAGAAACACCGCCATATAATGATATTAGAAACAACAAACGGAATAGTGAGGAGGGGCAAAATGACACTAGGCGAAAAGTTACGCGCTGCGCGAAAAGAGGCGGGACTAACGATTGAAGAACTCGCGACAGCTTTTAATGACAGGTTCGACTTGCGCGCGAATAAGGGCATGATCTCCAAGTGGGAAAACAATCTTGTTGAGCCGTCCAGCCCGTACATTGCGGCATATGCGAAACTGTTCGGTCTTGATTTAAATGACCTATTGAATTTACCGTCTGCTGGCGCCGATTACTACAATGATCCGACAGTTGCGGCTCTTGCGGATATGCTAAAAGAAAACCCACGCTACCGGGTGCTGTTCGAGGCATCAAAAGACCTGTCTCCGCAAGAGGTGGAGTTTGTGATTAAAATGGTGAAAACCATGTCCAAAAATGACGAGGACTTCACCGAATAAGGACGTGTTTGTATGGAGTCGGTTTCCGTGATTTTGGTCAATTTACCCCCCAAAATAAAGGCTTTTACTCGTGCCAATCTTGACGGTTCGTACACGGTCATCGTTAATGCTTGCCTGTGTCTTGAGGCGCAGCGGGCGGCGTATAAAGAAGAGATAAAACATATTCAAGGCGGCGATTTTTTCAGCGAAGAAAGTGCAAATTTCATCGAGTGCATGCGGCACGTGTGAGGTTATAATATGTGGATTGAAGAAAAAACAACAAACTCGGGCATATCATACAAATATAATGAGCGATACACTGATCCGCAGACAGGCAAGATAAAGCGCATATCAGTCACCCTGCCAACCAAGACAAGAGCGGCCATAAAACAGGCGACGCAAATGCTGCAAGATAAGATTGAGCGCAAAATCAACTCCGCAAGGATTGATGAAAAGTCGGTCGAATGCGTTGTCGAGGAATGGCTAAATTATCGCGCAATTAGCGTCAAGCCGTCCACATTATACGGCATCAAAAATCAGCTCGCCGCCTTTACTCGCGGCTTACCTGACGGCTTGCTCGTGAGCAGGCTTGACCTTGCCACTGTCCAGGGCATCATCACATCCATGCAAGCCCGCAAGATGTCACGTGCCTATGTGGTCAAAATCTTGCGTACCGTCAAGCAGATGATGAGATACGCCACGAAGATGAAATACGTCGCAAATATCGACTTTTTAGATGATGTTGATGTCCAATACCAAGCGAAGACACGTGAGGAAGTCGAACGTGAAAATAAAAAATATCTGGACAAAGAAACATTAAAGGCAGTCCTTGATGATATAAAGGCGATGAGTCCGCGCATCGGGCTTGCGTGTGAGTTTCAATCCTTGACAGGAGTGCGCTACGGTGAGCTTGCCGCCTTGCGTGTCCAAGACTACGACGCTAAAAGCGGCGTTATTGACATAAACGGCACGTTTTCATCACAGGTACGGCCCGAAGATTCGCAAGCACGCGGCACACCGAAAACCGCCGCCAGCTACCGCAAAATCAAGCTAAACGCTCGGGCGAAGCACATTCTCGACACACTAATCACAGAAAACTATCAGCGAGCGCATTGGTACAGCGGATACACCGACCAAGGATACATTTTCACAACCGGCCGTGGCAATCCTATCAATGCGCACGAGGTTGGCAAAGTGCTCAGGCGTTTGTCATTTCCGTTCCGTATCACGACACATGTTTTCCGCCACACCCACATATCCATGCTCCTTGAGGCAGGCGTGCCAATCCGCACCGTCATGCAACGGGTAGGCCACTCCACCATGAAAACGACACTCGAAATTTACGCCCACGTGAGCAAAGCGGCACAGGACGATGCCGTTGTTAAGCTTGACGATTTCCTTAAAAAACAAGCGTAAAACCTGCCCCCTTTCTGCCCCCTCGGCGAAAGCGAAACAGTAAAACACGACCAACCGCGGGAATATTTTGGTCTATCCCCCCCTCTCTCCGCCAGCTTTATTTTTTCAAAGTCAACAAACGTAAACAGACGTTAAAAAACGTCAAGCGCCCGCGCCTAGCGGGCGCTTTTCATTTGCCCGATAAGTCAAGATCCGTCGCCTTAGGTTGCCTGTGCCTGCCCTATTTTTGCCCTATTTTCCCGCTCTGCCCTATTTTTCGCGTTAAATTGCGACTTGGCGACAAAGTTGCGACCGATGTCGTCGGTGATTTTCTCGACCTGCTCATCGGTCAGCCCCAGCGCTTTTAATTCGTCTTTCGTCATGTGAAATCTCCTCCCGTTTCGCTTGTTTTTCGGCGGCCACTCCCGCCGCTACCGGTCTTGTTCTTTACCGCCTGCAATGCTAAAAAGGCAATCAAAAAAGACGCCTACGCGTCTTAATTGGTCAATCAATGGGCGACCGGGGCATGGGCGTCTTGCAAGCAGAGGACAGCCCCGGTCTGATGGACTGAAGATAAACGCATTTCCCGTTTATCTTCAGTCGCTTTGTTTGCTAAAATTTGCCGAACGCGGCCGCACAGCCCCGGTCTAGGTATGCAAGATAAACGCGTTTCCCGTTTATCTTGCTTGGTTCTGATTACTCAAATTTGCCGTAGTAATCGTAGTAACTCGGGGGTGTTCAGTACTTCAAACCTGCATTCGCTCCCCTCGGATAGGTCGAGGTCATCCAGCAAGCTACATTGAGGTATGTCAATTCTCATATATCGGCCGTCGCGGCGCAACACTTCCCCCGCCAGGCCGATAGCCTCGATTCGCGACCAGTCGGGCTCTGTCTTCGGGGCGTGGTCAAAGGTAATCACCACCACAGATGGCAAACGTTTCACCGCGCGCCCTCTGCCCAGTCTCGGAACGTCAATCAGCTCTTCACGCAACTCAATCTCTGCCCGGCAATCCGCCAAGAGATAGCGCTTACCCGCGCCGGTAACATACAGCCCCCCGCGTTCAACGGGAACCGTTTTTACTACTCGTTCCATCTCGTCCCCTTTCTTACACAAAAACCGCCTTGGCTTTCGTCTTGGCGGT
>Ga0129315_1000224_pt1 | contig 59928 bp, 64 predicted proteins | sample Cm827metagenome_FD_94432 | JGI IMG/M metagenome (GOLD analysis project Ga0129315, IMG submission 94432) | Eastern black-and-white colobus group fecal microbial communities from Wisconsin, USA - Cm827 metagenome | ecosystem: Host-associated > Mammals > Digestive system > Large intestine > Fecal... | reverse complement strand
ATTTTTTAAAAAAAAAAAAAAAAAAAAAAAAAAAAAATACATATATGATATAATTAATATGAATAATAAGTGGAAATATTTATAACATATAAAATTTATTTTTGGGAGGGAATTTTATAAAAAAAAAACGAATAACAATTATTATTTTCACGATTTATTTAGCATTTATCTTCCTATATCCGTTGTTGAGAGGTTCAATCGCACATATTAACGGTTACCCTTCGTATTTTGAAAAAATACTTAAGTGTATAAACATAATTCCATTCTATTTTGATTACACTGTAATGCCGTCTGTTATTATAAAAAATATTATTTTTAAGATTTGCCTATTTATTCCAGTTGGTTATATGCTTTTCACAAAAAAACAAAATCAAATTCAAACTGTGAAAATATTATTATTAATAGGATTTTTAAAAGAGACATTCCACTTATTAATTTTATACGGTTATTTTGATATAACGGATATTTTATATTATCTAGTTGGAGGATTAATAGGATATTATATACATAAAATAATATTCAATTTTCTTTTGAATAAATAGCAAGAAAACGTTTTCGATTTATTTGTTGATACTTTTTATAATTTAAAAAACTTTGAAATGGAGAACAAAAAAATGAAGAAAATCATTGCTTTTTTACTGGTGTTTACATTAAGTTTTGGTGCAGTAACAAATATTAGTGCGTTAAACAATAGTGCAGTATATTCATACTCTTATAAAGACTATGAAACCACAATTCTTAACTCTACCAATGAATATAATATCTGTTTTGAAATAGTAGAGAATGGTGAAAAAATAAAATTAGAGTATGATACAGACTTTAGATATGTGAAAGTTAATAATAATTATTACGATTTTAATGATTTTAATAATGCGGTATTATTACAATCCACATATATATACGACAAAAATCAACCTATTACAATTGTTGAAGCGTTAACCAATTTTTCAAAGATTGATATTGATAATATAAATGATTTAAAAAGCAACAAAATTTCAGTAAAAAATAATAACTCGTTAGCACCAAAAGCAGAGTATGGTAAGTTTTATTTTGTTGGAAGTAGGAAGAAGAGTATGCTGGTATCTTTAGCAAGTAGCGCAATATCTACAATAATTGCATTCTTAGTAACTGGCGCCTTAGGACTTAGTGTGACAAAGGCAAATGTTGTTTCATTCATATCAGGAGTATTATCCTCTGAAGGGGTTAATTATTTTACTTCTGATGTATATTATAAGGTTTATCAAGCTATTTTAAATGCTCATAATACAACAAGAGAAAAAAGAATTTTAGGTGTCTTCCAACCTTTTAAAGCACAAGTTGTATGGGATGAAGCACCCCCTTATTACAGAACGTTTGAAACACAGAGACCAAACAGTTAAACATAATATTTCAACATTGTGAAAGGAAATACAAAAATGAAGTGTCCATATTGTGGAAAAGAAATGGATAAAGGATTTTTTAATTCAGCAAAATGGGATTATACATGGACTCCGGAAGGCAAAAAACCCCATATGTGGAGAAATCACCCAAAAGAATATGAAGTTCTTTTAAAAAAAGGATGGAATATACTACAATTAACAGCATATAGATGTGCGGATTGTAGAGTTATAATTATAAATGAAGATGATTGTTAGTATAAATTCCATTATGCTAAAATCGAATCGTTGATGTTCTACCTTATCGTTTCATTGCAGAATAAAAAAATTACTATTAATAAATACAAAAAAGACCGTAAAATACATTACGGTCTCAGACTGTTGACAAAGTAAATAAACAAAGTCAACAGTTTTTTTATTTGAATAGAAAGAAAACTATGATAGAATGAAAAGGCAAGAAGATGACTTCGTCCTAGTTCGCAAAACTTGAGGCTCTTCTTGCTTTTTATTATATAAAGGAAGATGAAAAAATGGTATAATTAAGGTGCGAATTAGGAGTGATAACACATGGCAATGACGAGACAAAGTATTAAAAAAGACAGTATCATAATGAGAACAATAGAAGAACTGGTACCACAGGAACATGATGTCAGAAAGCTGGATTCATGTATGGATTGGGATTTTATATATCCTTTAGTCAAAGATCTATATAGTGATTTCGGTAGACCAAGCATAGATCCTGTGGTGCTTTTTAAAATGGTATTCATCAATATATTGTTTGGAATACATTCTATGAGAAGAACATGTAAAGAAATCCAAGTCAATTTAGCGTATCGCTGGTTTTTAGGGATAGCTATGGAAGATAAAGTCCCAAACTATTCAACATGGAGTCAAAATTATATAAGAAGATATGGAGACAGTGAGGTGTTTCACCATATATTTACCAGAATACTAAAACAGGCTATCGAATATGGTTTTGTAGACTTGGAAACAGTATATGGGGATTCTACGCACCAAAAAGCAAATGCAAACAAAAACAAGTATACAGATGAGGAAGTAGAAATAGTGAAAAGAGTGTATGATGATGAGTTATTGAAAGAAATCAATGCGGATCGTATCGCTCATGGAAAAAAACCACTAAAAGAAACAAAAGCAGAAGAATTAAATTATGATGAAGAAACAGGAAGCCTCAAAAAAGACCTGGTGAGCAAACATATAAAAGTAAGCAAAACAGATAGGGAAAGCGGCTGTTTCCACAAAGGAGAAAAAGAAAAATGTTTTGCATATTAACATCAAACATTCTGTGATAAAAATGGATTTGTGGTATTAAGTCATTGTGCAGCAGGAAATGTGCATGATAGTGTGTCGTTTTTTCCTGCATATCAGCTATTAAGTGAAGAATATAAGGATAAGATCAAAAATATATGTTTAGATGCAGGGTATATCACACCAGCTATTTGTAAGATGATATTAGAAAATGGACAAAAAATGTATGCCCCATATAAAAGACCAGTGACAAAAAAAGGCTATATGAAGAAATATGATTATGTATACGATGAAAAATACGATTGTTATATATGCCCTAATATAAAGATATTAGAATACAGCACCACAAATAAACAAGGTTATAAGGAGTATAAGTCAAATCCAAAAGACTGTGAAGGATGTTCATTGAGAGAGAAATGTACACAGTCAAAGAATCACCAAAAGGTGATCACCCGTCATATGTGGGAGAAGTACCGAGAAGAAGTGGTGGATGAGATAAGACATACAGTGAAATGGAAGGAAATTTATCCAAAACGAAAAGAAAGCATAGAGCGGGTATTTGGAGACTGTAAGGAACATCATAATCTAAGATATACAAGAGTAAGAGGACTACAAAAAAATCAGCATCAGGCGCTGATGATTTTTGCATGCCATAATCTGAAAAGAATGGCAAGGTGGAGTTGGAAAATCTCTACTAAAAGCATTATAAAACGAATGATATCAACATTTTTTAGAACTTATGAAGCAAATGAAAAGTGGTATCCTGTTTGGAGTACCACTTTGTCAACAATCTGAATTGCTATACACGAATGTATAGCAATTCTTTTTACATTGGATTTTATATCATGTCTTTTGACATTTTGCAATATACGTCTATAATTATATAATTTACTTTATTTTTTCTTCCATAATTATATCTTTTTCTTCGAAATTTTTCAATTGATTTATTTTCCCCATAAATTCTATGATAACATTTGCTGATGTTACTGTACACTAATTAAACCTATTTCTTCATATGGTGAATTGTCTCACAACCTAGGAACATGAGCAACAGAATTATTATCGCAGCCATGATAATCACATAAATAAGAAAATATATTATACAGTACTAGTTGAATTTTATTTATGTATTTAACCGGTACACCTTTTTCAAATAAATCCTTTTGCCAATTTATAATGTTTACTTTATTTATCGAAAATATATTACGATCAGCAAAATGGGGTAATACATAATTATTTATTCTTTCAGCATAATTATTCATATTTTTTTCTTGAAATAATTATTCCATAAACAGCAAGTAAACTAAGCATAGTATATGCCGATACAAGAGCATCATCAGTTTCGACACTAGATGTTTGTAAATTTGTTTTTTGTAAATCATAAGGCTTGTTTATTGGTTTAACTGTAATATTAAATTCTAATATCTCATCATTTTTATTCTTAAGCTCAACTTTGACTGACTTTTGACCTCTTGATGTGCTATCAAAATCAAGAACTTTTAAATCTTTATCAGAAACGATAGCTGTTGATCCATCATTATATGTTATTTCTACTTTGAAACCGGTTAAATCAACAGTTTCACCAATATAATAAGTTGTTTTAGCTAGGTTAGACTTAATCGTAATGCCTGTAACAGTTTTAGCTTCTACATTCACTTCAAAAGCAGCGGTTTTCCCTTCATATGAAACCGTTACAGTCTGCTTACCTACTTTAGTTTTATCATATCCGCTAATAGTTAAATCACTATTATCAATTTCTAACTCACTTCCCTTTGATAAGAACTTTGGATTCTGCAATTATTTTAATTGATTCTAATGTCGATTTGGCTTCTTTTTTAGATACTTTGATTACGGTAAATGAATGAGTATCTAATGTAATGTTAACACTATTTCCTTTAATTACCGCCTTACCTACTTCTACATCACATTAGTTGGATTATCTAAAGTATTTTCGCTAGTAAACGAATCACCAACTAGTTTTTGTACTTCAACTTGTTGATAACTACTTAAATCAGCAAAGTTGATAGACATCTTGCGTGATTTTTCGCGATCAACATTCACTAACGCAGCATAGTAGTTGCCGGAGCTGTCTTTATAATCAGACTCGAGTAAGCTTTGAAGCCATTTGAAATTGTATCCGTGAAATCAAACGCTGCATCCAGTACATTTTCACCAAAGCAGCTGTTTAACATTTTAAATACTTTTGCTGAAGGTGTTGCAAAGAATTTAAACTCTCCTTCGCCTGTTTGCGTGCTTGCTTCATCCTGCGGTACAGCTTGAATCACGGCCTGCTGTGTTGGTCCTAAGGAATCAGCACCTTTACTGTACCAGTCTACTAAACAGTGCTTTGGGATATACGGGCTACCTAAACGTACATATTCCATTATGACTTTGGCAATATAGATTGCATGTGTTTGCGAACACACCAGAGTATCGGTAAAACGGAAAATACCGTATTCTGAGATAACCGGAATTTTACCTTCTGGCATGATATTGACATAGTGTTTAACATGATCAATCCCGGAAGATTCTGCAAGCTTCATTGCCTGGTCATAAAAGGCTCCAGGATTGTCTCCGCTCCCAAAATTTGGACTCTGCGAATAAGGGTGAATAGTCAACCTGTCGTAATAATCATTATATCCGCGGTTATCCATCTTGTTTACAAAACCATCAGTTTCAAAACTTGAGTAGACATGACACTCCTTCGTACTGTCCGTCACAGCATTGATCGCTGCTACAGTTTCCTTCATTTTTTTGCGATTTCTACAAAACCGTCACGCTGAACGTGATAACTTACACGGATTTCTTTTCCTCGTGGAGGGACTGCTCCAAATCTAATAGAACTGTCACGATAATCCACAGTACATACTTTTGCATTTCCTGATTGTCCATCGAATGAATCAACAATGCTCCATTCCTCATCATCTACAAATACGTATCTTTCATCCTATGAGAAATATATACAATATCATTATAAGCATACTCTAAAAATTCTCTGTATCCACAATAATGCTCATCATAATAAGCTATATTTAATCTTTTACAATTTTTGTGGCACATTCGAACAAACGGACACGTATTACAGCTTTCACAATATCTTTTATCTTCTTTAAAAAAAACTGACATAGGCTTACTATAAATAATGTCTATTAAATTGTCATTAACGATATTACCACAACAATATTTATCTAATACATAGAAATCACAAGGATAAATATTTCCTTGACTTTCTACAACCAAATGAGGTGAACAATTACCTAAAATCCCACATTGATGAGCTATTCCTTTTTCATACAATGAAATAACATTATCAAATAATGAAACACTAATATAATTTCCAAGAAAAAGTTCTTTTTTCCATAAATCAAAGAAGGATTTATAAAAACCTGCAAATGATCTGGGTGTTAATGAAAAATCATTTTTTTCTTCTTCTAATCCCGGGATGCAGGGAATAAACTGAATAAATTTCAAGCCGTTGTTTTTATAAAAAGAGAATAATTTTTGAGGATGTCTTGCAAGAGTGTTTGTTAATACTGTCAATATGTTGAAATCAACATTCTTTTCCCTAAGCAACTTAATAGAGTTCATCACTGTTTTATATGTGTCTTTATTCTGACAATCTTTCCTAAAATAATTATGCATTTCCTGGTACCCGTCTAAGGATACGCCTATCAGGAATCTGTTCTTGTAAAAAAAATCGATCCACTTTTCATCTAGTAAAGTCGCATTTGTCTGCAGTGCATAATGAACAGTTTGATTTGTTTTCTTCTGCCTGACATAAGAAACAAATTTCTCAAAAAATACTAATCCCGCAACCGTTGGTTCTCCTCCCTGAAAATGAAACGATATATCAGAGTCGTCTCCCAGTTCCAAAGCTTTATCAACAAGCACCTTCATCGTCTCTTCCTTCATAATCCCAAAACTTCTGACATTGCGATGATCGGCAACATCATAATAAAAGCAGTACCGGCAGCGCATATTGCATAGAGAAGAAGCCGGTTTTATTAAAAAACTCACGTGTTTTTTCATAATTTTTCCCTCATAAATTTATAATTCATCCAGTTTACTAAAGATTCCTTTTATAAAAATATATTTTTTTACTTCATCGCCTAAATAACCCATTTCTTTAACAATGAAGCTTTTCATCTCTTTATCATTTATATTTTTCATAACAGTTTTTAACATTAGATTATATTCTGCCTTTGCTTTTTTATACGAAGAGCAGTTAGTCAACCTTTTAAGTTCTTCTCTGACATTCAGAAAATGAAAAATAATAAACAGCAAAGCTCCACAAACCAAAGAAACCATCCAAAATGCCAGATTTATGTTTTCTTGAGTCTGCAGCTGAATAATAATCCTTGATAATGAAAAAACTGAAAAACATAATGAAATCATTTTTGGATAGCGCAGCCAGTTATTATAGTTTCTCAGCATATGACCTTTCCCCTCTTTACCAAAATATTTAAAATAATAAAACATAACTCAAACAATCCTGTTATGATAATGATTCACAATAATCTGTATTTTTTTGTATAATTCACTGATATTTTCCTGCATTGTCCCATATATCAATGATTTGATCATGCAGGAACAGCAGTCACTTCCAACTCCAGCAGCACAGCAATCCTTAACTCTGTATCCTTCCATCGTTCAGGACCGGTTCAGCTTTTTCAAATACAGGAAAAAGATCGTTTAGCCGCAAATACTTTTCACCCAGATTGTATGTTAAGACTCTGATTTTTTTCCTGCCTTTTTTCAACAATGCGATTTTAAAATAAAGAAGGAAATTTATGAAAATTTCCTTCTTGCCTTACTATAAAAGCGAAAGTCTTTCTTTTTGTTCAGAAGGTGCTTCATTTTCATCGAGCGCGCGAATTAATAAGTTTTTATAAGTTTCTTCAACTTCACTACCTACACGATTTTCTAATTGTGCATAATCTTTCTCAATATTAAATAATTTAGTTTCTTCAACTTCTTTTAAGCCACATTCCACGTTGTCAATAATAGAAGGTGTATGAATCGGCACACGATATAACGGATACAGTGTTCTTTTAAAGAAGCGCCCCATCTCTATTTTGTCTTCAACTCCTGTTCCTAAATATTTTCGTATAGTTGTTGGAATACAGGTATATTCATAACAAGGCCAATTATCAGCATTGGGTGCTCTAAAATACGTATACCTGCCGTCAGTAATATTCATTGCCATTCCATGATAACCGTAAAGAGCGTATTCCTTCCCGTTATCCTTATAATCAGCAATAGACTTAAAACTCTTACCTCGTACACAATCAGGAATAGGAATGTTATTGTATTCCAGTACAGTTGGCATTATATCAATATTTTGTGTAATAGAATTTATTCTCTCGCCCGCTCTTTTTCCACCTGGGAATTTAACGATAAATGGAAGATGGGCCAATTCATTATACAAATGCATATAATTTTTTCCAAAATAGTTTCTTTCGCCTAAGAAATATCCATGATCCGTTGTCACAATAACCAAAGTATCTTCAAACATATTCAATTCTTTTAGTTTCTTGATTAATATTCCAAACCAATGATCCGTCATTGTCATCAAAGCACCATATCTTTTCTGAATATAATCAACCGCTCTCTTAGGAACATTTACTTTTTGATACTCTGGTATTTCAAAATATTCACGATCTAATTGCTTATCGTCATACATCTGCATATATTTTTCAGTTACATCAAAAGGTTCGTGCGGATCAAAAGCTTCAACCATTAAAAAGAAATTATCTTTTCCTTTATTGTCATCTAGCCAATTACAAGCAGATATAAACGTCTTCGGAGAAGGATAATCTTCCTCATTTGGCCATTGTGTGCGATTCCACTGGTATTGAGCTCTCACACGTCCATAATAATTTTTAGGCATATTTGTTGGATCATCTATTCTAGAAATCCAAGGATCCCCTTCTTGACCACGATGGTAATCCCAAGTATTGAATTGTTGAACATAATCTTCTCCACCTAAACGGAAATAATGACAATGATCTGTTGTAATATGAGAAAAACATCCATTCTGCTTCAATAAATGTGGTAAAGTAATATCAAAAGGTTCAATAGGTCCCCAAGATCTTTCTAAGAAATTCAACCTACCACACAAAATATCGCGTCTTGCTGGCATACATGGTGCAGAGCCAATCCAATGTTGATCGAATATTGTTGCTTCTTTGGAAAAATTCTGAATATTAGGTGTTTTTACAAAAGTTTTTTCATTATAGCACGACAGCATATCTCTTTTAAGAGTATCCATCAAAACCAAAACTGTTCTCATAATAATCTATACCAAAATTCCAAAGCATGAAAGAGCAATACAAGCTACTAACACCCCAAGAATTACCCATACTGAATTTTTTCCTTGTCCTTTCTTTAATAAGAAATAACAAAGTGCAGTTAATAATACAGGCAACAAACAAGGCATAATATTATTTAATTGATCTTGTAAAGCAATTGTTCCCTTGCCTGCAGAAAATTTGATTCCTGTGCTTAACTTTACAGTTGAAGTAATTAAACCACTTACAACTACCACACCTAATACATTAGCAAAATTTCCTAAACGATCAAATATTTTCAAACCACCATTTTGCTCATTTTGAATTAAATCCATTCCTTTTTCGTAACCCTTATGAATACCAAAATATTTTAGGGGCCAGTACAATAAATTAATCAAAAGAAACATTACGATTGGGCCCAAGATACTTCCACTTTCAACACATAAGCTTGCACCGATACTTCCTGCGATTGGAAACCAAGTTAGATTTAACATAGAATCCCCTAATCCTGCTAAAGGACCCATTAACCCAGTTTTAATATTGGTTACCGAGTCTTTATGACCTTCATCTGTTGTTTCTTCGATTGCAGCACAGATACCTAAAATAGCAGGAATAGCAACTGGATGAGTGTTAAAATACTCTAAATACCTTTGCATGGCATGCACTTGTTCTTCTTTTGGTCTGTCTTTATATAACTCTTCAATAACTGGTGCAAAATCATAGGTTAAACTCAATGATTGCATACGTTCATAGTTATGAGAAAATTGAGTTGTTTGTGTTCTCCATAAAACTTTATTTAAAGTCTTTTTACTAATTTTACCCATTATAAATCATATTCTCCTTCCTCATCAGTTGTCGATACAGCCATAGTTGTTTTTTCCATGATTAAATCGTAGATGCCTGCAGCAACAGCACCAATCAAAGCGATCGCTAAAGTTCCTAAGTTTAAATAAGCTCCTAAAACAAAACCTAAAATTAGAAAAATCCACATATTCTTTTTCATCATCATTGTTAATAACATTGCTAACCCAACAGCAGGGATAGCTTTGGAAGCGACAGTGAATCCGGTCAACACTTGTGCAGGAATAGCCGCTAAAATTGTATCAATAACAGCACTTCCAGCAAAACATGCAATAAATACCGGGATCGCTCTACTTAGGAAAAACATTAATCCACCTGTCCAATGTAACATCGTAATTCTTTTCAAATTAAATTCTTCAGCAGCTCTATCTGCAGCATGAACTAATGAAATATTTGTAGTCATTACTAATAGATTAATTTGTTGTACTAATAAAGCAGTTGGCACACCAACAGCGATTGCTGTTGAAATAGCAGTTCCTGTATCTCTACCTGACAAAATACCTAACGAAGCCCCTACTATTGTCCCAGAAATAACGTCAGGTGGTACATATGCACCAATGTTATTTACACCTAACCACATTAACTCCATTGTAGCCCCAATTATGATAGCGGTTTGCATATCACCTAAAATAAACCCTACCCCTACTGATGCAAGTAATGGTTTACGGAAACCAAGATGTGGTCCAAATTGATCTAGCGCACATAACCCAGCCCATACTGCCAGTAGTAAAGCCGTTAATAAATTTCCCATACTTTTTACTCCTCTATTTAATAATTTTTTAACAATTCCGAAACTTTTGTTTTCTCATCTCTAGTTGTTGTTTGCATATAAACTTCAACATTTTCTTCATTAATCAATTTTTCAAATGCTTCTTTTTCTTCTAAAGTCACTGACATGTTTTTATGTAGTCTATGTCGATTTTCATTAAAACGCATTCCGCTTACATTTAGATAACTATAATCCAATCCATTTTTTTTTAACATTAAAGCATCCATTGGATTGGTAAATAAAACCATTGTAACCTTTTTTAATTCAGTCTTCTTCAAAATCTCAATAAATTTTTTTACAGTGAAAATATTCACTTTAATATTTGGTACAGCTAATCCCGCAACACTTTTACGAACAGGATCATTGGCAACATCATCATCTACAATTATAGCTGATTCTATCGCATAATCCTTACACCAGGTTGTTGCCACTTGCCCATGAATTAATCTATCATCTATATTTACAAGTACTAATCCCATAATCTCATCCTTTCTCAACCTTAAAGTTCATCTATATCATCATTAACATCAACTACTGAAACTTTAATTTCGTTCAATACTTGTGCTTGAGTTTCTCTTAAACGTGCATCTAATTCATTTCTATCAATTTCTTTAATTAATAAAACATCAATTAATAACGGAAGACTCAATCCTGTATACGCGATCATGTCACATCCATTTAACAGACAGCGTGAAATTGCATTAAATGGTGTTCCTCCATATATATCACAAATACACAATACAATATCATAATCATTCGATAATTCTTCATAACCTTTTACTATTTCCTTTTCTAAATCATCTAGAGTTTTATCTTCTGTTAATGCATAAGCTCTAGCGTTTGGAGTCGTTCCTATAATCATCTTAGCGCTGGCTAATGCCTCATTTGCAAAATAGCCATGACTAACAATCATAACACCAATTTTTCCCATACTACACCTCTCTCTTTTCTCTTATAAAAATGGTAAGCGCTTAATCTTTTTTACGAATAAACTATAACATTTCTCCCACTTTTTATCTATTAATCTCCATATGTTAATTACATGTTTTTTTTATAAAATGTTTAAAATTTACATATTTTAATATCATTTTTTTGAAAATTATAAAAATTTACATAATTTTAATTTCCATAAAAATTCTTTATAATAAGATAAATTAATTACCTTTTATAAAGACTTTTTTTCTTTTATATATCTTTGAATTGTTTTCTATATTCACTATATAATACATATTAAGTCGTATTTAAACTATTAATCTTCTTTAATTACTTGAATTACAAACTGTTTTCTAAAATCCCTAGGTGTACAATTATAATATTTTTTGAAGACTTTATTAAAATATAATTGATCTTCAAAGCCAACCGCCTCTGCAATTTCCTTGATTTTTAATTGACTATCTTTCATAAGATGACGAGCATATAACATCTTTTGCTTGTTTATATAAGGAAGTAAACTCTCACCTGTTTCTTGTTTGAAAATACGAGAAATATGAGTAGATGTCATTCCTATTGTTTTTGCAAAATCGTCTACTTTAATCTTTTCGCTCATATGATTTTCGATATAAGTGTTCGCATTAAATATAAGTTTTTGATGTTTTTGTTGTGATGAAGTCTGAATCAACAAGACTAAATTATTTAATACTTTATTAAATTCACCCATTACATCCATTATAGTTTCTAGTTTTGAAAAATCACATAGAATATCAACTAAGACTTGTTTGCTAATTGTACCACTTTTTTTTCTTATATATCTTTCAATAGAGTTAATAATTAAACTACAATAGTAAATAACATCACTTGGCACGATAAGATGTTCACACATATATTGATAATATTTTAAATTTATATTTGTCAAATCATCGTACTCTTCTAGCATAAAACATTTAAGGATATCCTCTTTAAACGTAATACTCTTATAGTCTAAAAAACTAAACTCAACCTGATCACTCAAAAATATAAGACTACAATCACCTAAATAGAACTTTCTTTCCAAAGAATTGATACACTCTAAATATGCATCATAGAAATATTCATATCCTTCACATAGCTTTGATACAATAATTGACATGTGTATGTTCAATTCTTCTTGAACATGATCTATAAAAGATAATGCTATATTATAAATTAGTGTTTCCGATATATCTTTAATAATAATAATGCCTGAGTGTTTTTTAGAGAAAACAATTTGATAATTATACTCATTATTAACTGTGTTAAATATTTGTCTTAGGTTAACACCTAATATATTTCTATTGATTTCAGGATTCTCTATAAAAAACTTCTTTGCATTATCAATTCTAAAGTACAAAATATGATATTTATCATGTTTTTTTATTATATGTTCATTTTCCAATAATGTATTAAACTTATCTAGATTCACTAATTGTTCATCTCTTATCAATCCTAGCAATTTTTCTAGCTCATAAAATTGATCATTTTGATTTGATAAAGCATGTTTGGACCTAAAGTTCACAAGTCTTTCAATATTTTCAATAAGCAAAGTCCCTTTTAAAGAATCTTTTTTTATGAAATCTTGTACTCCTGAAAGCCACGCTGCTCTAATTAATTCATAATTATTTTCGTATGAACATACAATTATTTGACAATCCGAATTTATAGCTTTAAGTTCATGAATCAGCGATAATCCACTACCCGTTTTAAGTTTTAAATCTAATATCACTAAATCATGTTTGTATTCCTTGTAATAAGAAAGAGCTTGTGTTTGACTATCAGAGAAACTTATAATTTCAAAATTATAATCTTCCCAACGAATCATTTTTTTATATATATTCAGCATCCTTTTTTGTTCATCCACAACCATAATCGTATACATTTATTATCACCCCATTCATTATTGTGCTATATATTAAATTATAATACCAAGAGCAAATCTATTCTGTTTATTGATATAATTATACATAAAATTTAATAAAATAAGCAAAAAAGATTCTTAATAAGAATCTTTATAAAACATTTGAAAAAACATTAAAACTACAAACAATAAGCAAAATAACCATTATAATATTAAATACCTTCTCTATATTGTCTGTATTAAGTTTTTGATTTATTACAGTACCAATTAATCCCCCTACAATCGCAGAGATACAAATATATGGTACAACTGATAAATCGTAAGTAAATAACTTAGCTCCCATGATAAGCGTAGTAATCTTTGATAATTGTGAAAAGAAAATTGTCGCTATTGAATAAATTGTCGCTTCTTTCATCGCGAAAGAAAAACATATCATTAAAAGTGCAACATTCATAGGACCTCCACCTATACCTAAGAATACCGAAATAGCTCCTAAGAATAGTCCTACTAGAAATATAGCTACTACATTATTCACTTTATAATGCCTTATTTTATTTTTATTAAGTGTATACCACATTATTAACAATAGAGTAACACCTAACAAACTGGCTTGTATTATTTTCACTACATGGTTGTCCATAGAAGAAGCGATCGTATTAAATATACAATCACCTAAAACACCACCCAGTAATGACCCCATACTTACAGCAACTACCACTTTTATATTAAATGAAAATCCATTTTTGAGTTGTTTAATAATTGATACTATACACATAGTAAATACTGCAAGGCAAGAATACACGCCAATAGTACTCGCATCATGATAACCGACAGCATCTAAAAGAGGCTTAATTATAACTCCTCCACCTAATCCAGCAATAGCTCCTAAGGTTGTTGCCAATAATACTATTCCAATATATAAACATACAATCATTCCTTTTACCCCCTCAACTTTTTTGACATTTCTAGCAACGACTCTTTTATCTCTAAAAAATAGAAAAAATCGTCAAAACTAATTTATAATACTTTAAAAAAGGCTAAATTGTTAGCCTTTTTTTAAATGATTTAGAGTAATATAATATTGCATAAGTATTTTTTGTAAGGGAAGGATAAATTGTGAATTACGCTTATGCTCAAAAATATCATCCTCATCATTTCCGGTAGATAACCCACTCCACGGCTCTATAGCTATAAACGGACCATGATTAGTAGATGTCCATAAAACCAAGTATGGAAACTTAGGAAACTCCAAAGTTATATCATAAGCATTCTTTTTTGATTTAAGACTTACTTTTCTTGATTGAATTGAATCAAAAATAAGTGAGTCTACTGTGAATAGATCGTATGTAAGTGTGAGATATTTAGATTTTTCTATTAAATCTATTCTATTATCAAAATCAATGAGACCACTTGATTTTATGGGTGTAGGTATTTTAATTGTTTCTTCTTTGTCGAATTCAAGATAATAATCTTCATAGGTTTCATTTGGCATTATTGGACAATTAAATGCTGGATGTGCACCTATGAAGAACGGCATTTTCTTTGAACCTGTATTTTCAATTATATATTCAGTTAATATTTGATTATCTTTTAAGGTGTAACAAACATATAGAACAAAATTATATGGATAAGATTGATATGTAGTTTCATTAGATTCAATCGAAAAAGTTATACTATTATCAGATATTTTTACCATTGAAAACTCTAAATGACGCACAAGGCCATGTCTAGGCATACTTAACTTATTACCATCCAAACTTTCTGCATAATTATTACGAATACTACCGCATATTGGAAAAAGAATAGGTGCCTGTCCTTTCCAGTATTGTTCATTTCCTTGCCAAAGGTATTCAATGCCGTATCTATCTTTTATGGATGTAAATGTTCCTCCAAAAGTTGTCAATGTAACTGATAAAAATTCATTTTTTAATTCATATTTCATATTAGAAATTATTTCCTTTGTCTTGACTTCCGCATATCAAGATTTTTTTCTTTACATATTCTTTAACTTTATTTCTTCCAACTGAACAATATTTCTTTGGATCAATTGTTTCTGGATGAGCATGTAATACTTCAATTACACCTGAAGAAAAAGCAATTCTTAAATCCGTAGCATAGTTAACTTTACAAATACCACGTTTAATACATTCTTTTACAGTTTCATCAGGGACACCTGAAGTACCATGTAATACAAGTGGAATTGTTACTTGTTCTTTAATTAAGCTTAAACGTTCTACATCAACATGTGGTTCACCAACGTAAACACCATGAGCAGTACCAATACCAACAGCCAAACTAGTAACACCTGTTTTTTCAACAAATTCTTTGGCTTCTAAAGGATCAGTGTAACCACCTTCGCCACCATCTAAGCCATCTTCTTTTCCACCAACTTTCCCAAGTTCACCTTCAACTGGTACATTTGATGAATGACATGCATCAACTACTGATTTAGTAATTCTAATATTATCTTCAAATAATTCATGAGAACCATCAATCATAATTGAAGTATACCCTGTACGTAATGCCTGCATTGCCAGATCAAAACTGTTTCCGTGATCCAAATGAATTGCAACTGGCACTTTAGCATTTTGTGCAGCCACTTTAGCATTTGCAAAGAAATAATCTAATCCTGCATACTTAACAGTAGATGGCGTGGTTTGCATAATTACTGGAGAATTTAATTCTTCTGCAGCAGCAACAACTGCCATTACCATTTCCATATTTTCCACATTGAAAGCTCCAATAGCATAATGTCCTTTTTGGGCGTCTAATAACATTTGTTTTGTTGTAACTAAGCTCATATTGTATCCTCCTAAAATTTAATCGTGATATTCGCCACGATCCCATTTTTCTAGGAATTCGTCAAAGAAATGTTCATCATTGATACAATGATCTTCAACAATTAATGAATCAATTTTTTCAATTAACTTATTATTTTCTTCTGTTTCATGATATTCAGCAGCAAAAAATGCATCCATAATATCTTCAATCATACCTACTCCTGAAACACGACCACCAACTCCAATAACATTACAATTTAAATCTTCTTTTGCACGAATAGCAGATACAACATCACCAACTAGAGCACAACGTACTCCTTTAATTTTCTGTGCCGCATTTGTAATACCAACACCTGTTCCACACATTACAACACCTAAATCTACTTCGTGAGTTGCAACCTTTTCACCTACTCGTTTTCCATAAATAGGGTAATGAGTTCTTTCAAAATCATGTGTACCACAGTCAACAACTTCAAAACCTTTTGCTTCTAAATATTCTTTAATATGATCCTTAATATCAGTAACGATATGATCACAACCGATTGCTACTTTCATTATCTTTTTCTCCTAACACATTTTATTTAACATATCTACTCTAATTTGATGACGTCCACCAGAGTATTTAGCTTCTGCAAATCTATGAGCGATTCTTTTTGCAACATCGCTACCAATAACACCACTTCCCATTGTAATAACATTTGCGTTGTTATGATCTCTTGTCATTTTTGCTGAATGTTCATCATTTAATTGAGCACAAATAATATATTTAAATTTATCAGCCACCATAAATGAACCTGATCCAAATTCATCAATAATAATTCCTTTGTTATTATTAATATCTTTTAATACTTCATTTGTTACTTTTATTGATGCATCGTAGAAATCTTTATCTCCCTCATTGGATACATCTAAAACTTCAAATCCTGATTTTCTTAATTCACTTACTAATTCATTTTTTAATTCAACGCCTTCAATTGAGGCACCAATTACTATTTTCATATTATGACTCCTTTAGTGTGCTAATTCTTCTTGATGAGTTGCATATAAATATTCATCAAGAGTATTTGTAATACGATCTTTTAATAATGCTTCTGCATTATTATCTAATAAACCTTCTCTAATTTTAGTGTATTGAATAGGCATATATTGACTTACAATGTTTAATGGTATTTCAGATAATGAATTAAGATTTTTTATTAATAAGTCTTTGGCCATTTGAGTTTTTTCTAATGGCATATAGTATCTACAACGATCAGAGAAAGAATATTTTCTTTTAATGTATTGTTCATTTTTAGTACCAGTATAATAGTTGGACCATTTATCAGGATTACTTAACATTTCTTCTTCCAAAACATTAATTAATTGAGAAGTTTTTACATCTGTATCAAAGAATAATTCTTCTTCCATTTTTGCTAATGCAAATAATCCTTCTCTCATTGCGAACGTTAAACCTGGGCCTACTTTTAAAATTCCTACTCCATCTTCTACTAATTCTCTAAGACGTTCTTTTGTTTGATAATCAGTCGAATGTCCTTCAAAAATTAATGTTGGATAATCTTTAATAGCTGCCATAAGTTGAGCCGCTTTACTGCGATCGTATTCCACACAACCCGCATCTTTTTCTTCGACACCAGGTTGTACTACTACAGCAATAACGTCATCCCATATATTTTCAATACCTGCTGTCTTAAAAGCTTCTTTAAATGTATTAACCGTATTTTTGAAATCTTCTACTTTAGTAACTTGACACCCATTATCACTTGTAGTTTGTTGTCCACCTGGAATAGGTACTTCACTTCCTACAATGTAAACTGGTTTTATTGCATCGGGATTTGTTTTTAATAATTCTTGATATGCATCATTAGCAGTTTTAGCAAGAACCGCTCCTCTTCTAGCAATAATTTCATCACTCAATCTTGAATTAGGATCATCATCATTAACCTTCATAGATGTATCAATATGAATTTTAGTGAATCCTGCCAAAACATATTGCCTAATTAACTCTTTTGAGTTTTCCATAGCTTCTTTTTCATTTAAATTTGTCCAGGTAAGCGGCCCAAGATGATCTCCACCCAAGAATAAGTATTTTTCATCAAGACCTGCGTTTTTAGCTAGTTCTAAACAATACTCCTTAAAATCTTTTGGTGTCATTCCTGTATAGCCACCATTTTGATCACATTGATTTGCTGTTGCTTCAATCAACGCAACACTTTTTGTTTTTGCTGCTTTTTCAATAACTGCTTGTAATACATATTCATTCGCACTACATGCTGAATATATCCCAACTGCTTTTCCTTCATTCTTTTTATTAACTAACTCTTTTAATGGATTTTCATTCATTTTTTGTTCCTCCTTGACTACAAGGATACACCCGTATCAAACATTTTTCAACATTTTTTTGTTCGTTTATAACATTTAATTGTTTATTTCTAACTAAATAATTAATATTCCAATACACTTAAAACCTCTTAAAACCCTTTTTATTAATGGATTTATAGGAATAATTATATAATATAACAATAGTGTTTAAAAAAACAAAAAATGTTTTTAACAAACATTTTTTGTTGATTTTATCACAATGCAAGTATACAATGTCAGTGGAGGAGAAAATTATGCTAGAAAATTTAAAAGAAAAAAACCCAGAAATAACATTTCACACTACAGCTGACAAAAAATTCAAAAAATACGGACGTGTACTAAATTACAACACCACACAATTAATTGATCAATTATCACAATCTTCAAATTTGAATAAGATCAAAGCTATGCCTAAGGCATCTTATCGACCAAACATACCCTCACTTCATCATTATGATTTTATCGACTTAATTAGACAAGATATTTTCGGAGAGCTAGATATTCAAGTAGGAATCGTAGAAGGACGAAACAATTTTGCAACAGGAACAGAATTCCATCAAGGCAGCGAAGTAAACATAGCAATCACCGATTGTATATTGGTTTTAGGTAGTAAATATGATATGATAAATGAAGAAATCGACATATCTCAAATGGAAATATTCTATGTAAAAAAAGGGGAGGCATTAGAAATATATTCTTCCACATTACACTACACTCCAATTGAAGTTGACTCTAACGGATTTGAAGTTATTGTAATACTTATCAAAGGTACAAACACTGATATCGACTGCAAAAATAATTCATTGTTATGTAAAAAGAATAAGTGGTATGTAGCACATAAGACTCAAACAGATAAAATAAAACGCGGGTTTAAAGCCGGGTTAACAGGGCCATTATTAGAGATAAAATATACAGAATAAATTTAAAGGAGACCTTCACTTTGAAAAACAATAGACAAGCAGAAATATTAAAAAAACTTTCCCGTGACGGTTCCGTCAAAGTAACAGACTTACAAAAAGAACTTAATGTTACAGAAATGACAATAAGAAGAGATTTGGATTTTTTAGAAAAAGAAGGTTTATTAATTAGAGTATTAGGTGGAGCAAAACCCGTTTCTTCACCTTCGTTTCCTAGTCAATCTACATTATTAAAATTAGAATATGAAGAAAGAAGACAACTTAATAAATCATTAAAAGAGGAAATCGCTAAAAAGGCAGCCAAACTGGTTAATGATAATGAAGTTATCTTTATAAGTGCTGGATCAACAAACGAATTTATAGCACCCTATCTTACCGCTAAAAACATTAAAGTTATCACAAACTGTCTTTATATCTTTTTCATTTTCAATCAGCTACCTAACGTAGAAGCAATACTTATAGGAGGTAAATATAACTCATTTATTCAATCTTTCTTAGGCACAATGACATTTGAAGGACTGAAAAATATCAATTTTACAAGTTCATTTATCGGAACCAACGCTATATCAGACAATAAGATTTACGCTTCAAACGAAGAAGAAGGTTTAATACATAAAACAGTTCTAGATAATTCAACTAACAAATATATTATGTGCGACACAACAAAATTTAACACAATCGCTTTTTTCAATTTTTATAATTGTTCATCATTAACCGCAATTCTTAGCAACGACGGCGACTTTGATAATAAAGATGAATACTTAAATCTTTGTAATATCTTATAAAAAATATAATAAAAGATACTACATCTGTACCGTCCTCAAAAGTTAGACCTAAAAATCTAACAATTTGAGGGCGATGCTTTATGTCTAAGTATAGTTTTGAATTTAAGAAAGCATATCTTAACGGTGAAAGCGGAAAAAAGTATATAGCCGAAAAGCTTGGTGTCCCAGCTCCGAGTAATGTAAAAACCAGGCTGACAATAATAAAAAATTCGAAGACGAAGGATTAAAGAGCCTGCATCAAAATAATAGTTATTCTTTTGATTGAAAACTTTCTATGGTAGAATTATTTTTATCAAGTGAACTTTCTTATCAGGAATCAGTTCTTCAAGAAGGCATTTTACATCCTGCGCTAATACTAAAACGGGTTAATAACTTTCAAATAGTAGGACCTGATGCGTTGAGACAACATAAGAAAGCTAACAGTATATAAATTAGATGATTTTTGATAATTAGCAAAATAATTGGATAGGTTGCACTAAATTGGGCTGTTTTCTAGAAAATTCTTACAATTGATAAAAAGTGAAGTAACTACATATGGTAAGAGAAAAAATTACAGTGATGATTTTAAAAAGAAAATAGTTGGATTATATAATAGTAGAAAATCAAGAGCAGAATTGTAAAATTAATTAAATTGTTTAAAAAACTTCAAGGTTTAAAAATAGAAAATGATATTTAAAAGCAAGCGGTGCTGATCATGGTGAGGGAGTTGAATGGTATAGAAATGAGTCATAGTGAGTAAAGATAATTCTTAGGTTTAAACTAAAAAGTTGATCCAAAAAATTGTCCGCATCTCCGACTGTAAAATAAATTGTAAAACTATCCTTCATTGGTAGAATTATATCAACTGCCAAAGGAGGATTTTTATTATGAGTAAAAAAGATATTGTAAAATATATTATTGATGAATATGGTGTTACTTCACAAAATAATATTACTAATGCTTTAAAAGATTTATTAGGTGAAACTCTTCAGGAAATGCTTGTTACTGAATTCGATGAACATATGGGATATGATAAATATGACCAAACTACTAAAAAAGATAATTATCGTAATGGCAGTTCTAAAAAGACTGTAAAAACTTCACAGGGCCATGTTGATATTAATATCCCACGAGATAGAAATGCATCTTTTGATCCTGTGATTATTGAAAAATATAATAGAGATATATCAGATATTGATAATAAAATAATTAACCTGTATGCCAGAGGGGTGTCTACAAGAGATATTAGTGAATCTATTAATGATATTTATGGTGTAGATGTTATTCTGATAAAATCATGCCTACAAGTTTAGAGTGGCAAAACAGACCATCTCAAACTATGTATCCTATAGTTTTTATTGACTGCGTTCACTTTAATATAAAAACAGAAAACACGGTTGCAAAAAAGTAGCCTATATTGTTTTGGGAGTAACTGAAGACGGCTATAAAGAAGTACTGGATATATGGGTTGGAGAAAATGAGACAGCTAAATTCTGGTTGTCAGTACTTACAGATTTAAAGAATCGAGGTGTAAAAGATATTTTAATTATATGTTCCGATGGATTAGCCGGTATTAAACAGGCGATTGAATCAGCTTATCCCGGTACAATACAGCAACGCTGTATTGTTCATTTAATTAGAAATTCATGTAAGTATTTAAGTTATAAAGACCGAAAAGAATTCTGTCATGATTTAAAGAGAGTATACAGTGCTAATACAGAACATAGTGCATTAGAAAACCTGGACAGGTGTCAAGAAAAATGGGGTAATAAATACCCGTATGCATTTAAAGTCTGGACAGATAACTGGAACGAGGTATGCAGTATGTTTAATGTTCCAGAGTTAAGAAAGATCACGTACACAACAAATGCAATAGAAAGCTTGAACAGTGCTTTTAGAAAGTTTACCAAAGTACGAACAGTATACCCGACAGACGAAAGTTTAATTAAATCATTATATTTAGTGCAGGATAAAATAACCTCAAAATTGAATGTCCCATATGGTAATTGGGAGTTATACATTCTAGTCTTCAAATCATCTTTGAAGGGTGGCTTTAACGAGAACGTTTACAATTAAATATATTACGATATGATATAAAAAAGTAACTGTATGATTACTCGATACAGTTACTCATCAAATTCTATCATTGGAAATAGACTTTACACAAAATAATTTACAGGCTCTAAAAAACAGTAATTACACGATTACTCAATGCAATTACTACCCATTCTACTAATGAAATTTGACTTTACACAAGATTATTTACAAGCTCAAAAAATTGTCCACACCTCCACCTCGATAAAAAACAATATATTTTGTCTTTGGTTTTATTTATTAGTACACTTAATTTTCACCTTTCCTTAGTCAGCATCTTCTTTATATCTTTCTCTAGTCAAAAAAGATATAGAACTTAATCTTATTCCTTTAATTAATAAAAATGTTCCATAATATATTAAATAATTCATCAAAAAATTTATTCTGAAACGCTTTTCTTAAACCTTCTCAAAATCTCATTTTATTATCTTCATAAATTTCAGTATCAGCTGTCTTTTAATTCTTTAGCATATATTTTTTAATATTTTGAATAATGATAAATTGTTTGAGTCCTATTAAACACAAATAAGTATTGGAATCTGTATTTTATTAAACGTTATCCAAAACTACACTCATTGGTCTTATTTATAACTTAATTCTGTTATTTAGAATAGCTATACGCGAATCTATAAACACTATTATTACACTGGATATTATAACATACGTTATACATTTCAGTATTTTGCAATATCCGTATAGAATTATATAATTTTCTTTATTTTTTCTATCATAATTATATCTTTTTCTTCGAGATTTTTCAATTGATTTATTTTCTCTAAAAAATCTACTATAACATTTGCCAATGTTACCGAATATGAGTTATAGATACTAGCTTGATTATCAATTTTATCTACGATTTCTCCTTCTTTACTCGGAAACATATGTGAATATCTGTTAAGTGTCTGATTTCTATCTTTATGCCCAAGACGAGAACAGATAACACATATATCTGCCCCCAACGAAATAAGCAATGAAACATTACTATGTCTGAAATCATGTATTCTTATTTTCTTGACCCCGGATTTAGCACAGTATTTATTCTTCCTGTTTTCTATTGTAGAGTCCGCCAACGGTTTTTTTATTCCGAACAGATACTCTTTTTCATCAAAATCAAAGTGACTTTTCCGCTCTAAATAATACGTTAACAGTACATCTCTTAATTCAGAATTTAACATTATAGTCCTGCTACGACCATTTTTAGGCCTATTAATTATATAATTTCCGTTTTTATCTTTTCTTCGTTCTAAACTTCTGGAAATAGTAATTAAATTATTTTTAAAATCTATTTGTTTCCATGTCATTGCTCTTGCCTCACCTTTCCGAGCACCTGTATAGTACAAAAACATAAAAAACCTATAATAAAGTGGATCATCAATTGATTTAGCAAATTTTTTAAATTCTTCAAACTCCCAAAAATCCATCTCTTCATACGGTGAATTATCCCTCAATCTAGGAACATGAGTAACAGGATTATTATCGCAGCCATGATAATCACATAAATAAGAAAATATATTATGCAGCACTGGTCGAATTTTATTTATATATTTAATCGATACACCTTTTTCAAACAAATCTTTTTGCCAATTTATGATATCTTCTTTGGTTATCGAAAATATGTCAAAATCAGCAAAATAAGGCAATATGTAATTATTTATTCTTTCTTCATAGCTAATCATAGTATTATGTCTTACATACATTCTTTTAAAAGATAAATACTCATTAATAATTTCATTAAATTTTATTTTATTCATCACTTTACCTCCCACAAAAAAAAGTACTCATTCTCAGAGTACATTCAACTACTTATTTTTATCATTATCTTCATATACCACCTCCATAAAATCCTCAATTTTGCACCCTAACGTTTTGCAGATAATTTCTATATGTTCCAGACTAACTCTCTCTGCAAACTCCCAATAAATTTCATTTATTGTTGCCGGCCGTATTCCTGTTCTTCGTGCTAGTTCTATTTGACTTATTCGTCTTTCACCAAGTAGTTTTGATAAATGGATCTTTATCACTCATACACACCCTGGAATAAATTCTATCATTATTTTAGAGCGGGATAGAAAAATGAAAAAAAATTACGTATTACGTAATTTTCCTTGACATTAATAATTTTTTATGATCAGTTCCTTATATATGCAATTTTTGTTAGAAAGATTATTATTTCTTTCTATTTCTTCGATATGTAAGCCTTTATATAATTCCTTAATGTACGGATCATTATTATACGATAAAACAAACCTCCCTCTAATTTCCTTTAATATTCTTGCAAGCTCTTTATGATCTCCTTCAATAAATTGTGAATCATAATGCCGTTCTGCTTTGTAATATGGCGGATCAAGATAAAATAGTGTGTCAGCGCTGTCATAGCTTTTTATAATTTTTTCATAACTCTTATTTTCTATAATAACTGCAGATAATCTTTTTTGTATTTCTAACAGGACCTCTTTAGTATTATTTATTCCTGTTTTTGCACCATATGTTCTACGACCCGCACCATATGATACTTTCACCAGATATAAATACATTGCAGCTTTTTGAATATCTGTACCGATATTGTTATCTATCATCGTTTTATAATCTATAAATATCTCCCTGGATGATAAGATCCAGTCAAGTTCTTTTTGTACTGCATCAGCATGAAACTTAATACACCTGTATAAATTTATTAAATTACTGTCTATATCATTGAACACTTCAAGTTGTTTTTTACTTTGGTCTTTATCAAAAAGCACCCATCCAGCTCCGCCAAACACCTCAACATATTTTGTAAAACCATCATCATTTGGAAAACGTTTTATAACTTCTTTACGTAATAATTTTTTTCCACCTATCCATGGAATAAACGAATTCAAATCAAACCACCTCCACTAAACATAAATTATACATTCGAATCATCATTTAATGTAAAATAGTTTTTTTATTACGGTATACGTAATAAAATTAAACCAATTAATGAAAATTAGTATAAAAACATATGATTCAAACATGCTGTTTGATTTTATAAAAACAAAAAAAGATCTTTATCTTAAAAAGAAAAGACCTTCTGAGATTTTAGATTTATCTATCTATACATCTGTTATAACAAACTTCTGATAAATATTCTTATTACAGGTATATTTTTTCATTATTTGTGCGAATTCTGGATAATCCTTCAAGGTGCTTGGGAAAATTATAATTCCTCCGTCTTAAAAGTAATATAACCCTCGTAGTAATAACTATGATCAATACCTTTCATATAAACTTCCCGACTATCCACTTTATTCGTGAGTGCATTTTTTAAGAGATATTTGATTTCAATATCCTTAACAGGACTACGTTCCATCGCGAGCAGATAATCCTCTTTGCCAACCATACTCCAATCTACCACCTGACCGATTTCCTTTTTCAAAATAAGATCAAGCCAAATCCGTGTGCTGCGCCCATTGCCCTCTCTGAAGGGGTGCGCGATATTCATTTCTACATACTTCTCAATGATTTCATCAAAAGTAGATTGAGGCATTTTATCAATATTTTGCAAAGCCACCTCTAAATACATAAGCGGAGCAAAGCGAAAATTTCCTTTTGAGATATTTACTGTGCGAATCTCTCCCGCAAAATCATAAATATCCTCAAACAGACATCTATGTATTGCTTTAAGTGTGGAAAATTTTCCTGCTTCTAATGTATCAAGCAGACCACTTTCAAATAATTCTACTGCCTTTCTCTTACTGATTTTTTCTTCTTCACGAGCAAGATCAGCAGAATTTGTAATACCTAACTTATTTTCAAGAACCATATTTTATACCACCCTTCAATGATCAGTAATATTGCCAAAATTTATCCACACACCAGCTTTGATGAGTTTAAATTTACATACATAAACATGCAGCATTCATTTTTAATATATCCTTATTATCAATTTATTTCGTTAACAAAACACAAATATAAAAGCTCTCAGCCTAATGAAACATTTATAGCACGAGGGAAGCAAAAAAGCAATGCGTTCCATTTTGTTTTGTTCAGTTTTAAATAATATCATCATGAAAAACAACTTTTTATTTATAAATTGTTATTAGATGCAGGCATGCGCCCTGTATCCTGCATTTTCAGCTTCACCTGCACTATCAAAATAAATTCTATTATCCTCTTTAGGAAGAGAACCGCAGTCATTATCGTGATATACTTTGGTATTTTTATTTCCTATTACTGCTTCAGAATTACGAGTCTCATTATCTTTAACTGCACCGTCTACAATCTGTCCGCTTCCGCTGCTTGTTCCATCCTGGTAATTAATCGTAATATCAGGCTGAACATTATAGACAAACACATTAAATTCTACACCTTCACCACTGTCTTCAACTGAATAAGCTTCTATTTTAACCCCTCTGGCAACCAGTTCTGTATCTTTGAAAACAGGTGTAACTCTATACAAAACATGATTATTCGTTTCTTTAACATATTCAGCTACTTCATTTTCAAACGGAAGCATACCCACTACATTAAAATATCTTGTTCCCGTGATCAGGTTCTTTTCATTGGCATTTTCACCTGCCAGTTGAAATCCAATCAAATGCGATCTATTGTATAAATATTTTCCATCAACTGAATCATATTTAGCAAGCTGCCATCCAGATGGTTTTATCATCCCAATTGAGCCTCTCTTTTCAGTAGGCATTAATTCCTTACATATATTTGCATATGCAGCACCGCAACGCCCCAATTCGTCTAAATCAGTGTACAGTTCAAAAGCATCTGTTCGTTTTTTATCTTCATCACTGAATTCTGCTTTATTTCCATTAATTTCCACATAAATTTTGTCTGTGTAATCTGGTATATTTTCAGTTATTAACTGTGTCTTATCATTGGTATTATTAGTACCTGCAGGCTCAGATTCAGCTGTTGAACAGCCTGTCAGCATTACAACCAGTATCAGATTAATAATTATTAGTATTACTTTTTTCACTAGAAATGTACCCTCCCAGCTATTTTAGCCTAGTCATTATCATTTAAATACCGAGTTCTTTTTTTATTCCATCCTGGAGTATCTTAGAAAAATTAAGTTTCTTTTTTATTCCAGCTTCATTAAGCCATGAGGGAATTGTCACAGTTTTCTTTACACTTTTACTGGCGATTCCTTCACAACTTTTTCTGTATCAATTTTGATTAATGCTATACACTGATTCTCTTCAAGGTTTATATTCTTTATTTCTGAAGGCTTTGGTGCTCCCTCAAATAAATCTTCTATATGATCTTCTAAAACCAGTTCAGCAGCTTCAGTAGCATAACGGTATGCATCTTGGGTATTATCAGCGCAACTTATTGCACTTGACAGATCAGGAAAAGTAATATTAATTGCACCTTCTTCATCAAACTCAAATACTGCAGGATAAATAATCTCTTTTATCATTAAAACTCCTCCCTATCTGTTTTATGATGTCATAGGCATATTAATACCTCACACCAGTTATATTTTAACACGTATTTATACGTGTGGTCGATTATATTGTTAAATATTTCCATATTATTATACCTCCAGATTTGATAACAGCTTATACTTTTCACCGTTTTTAGGATTTGTATATATTCTATCTGAAGGAGCATTACATGTCTGCGAATACTTAGATACAAGGATGCCTATATCATCGTATCCCGCCTCATTAATTTTATCCAGGATAGTTTTAAACTGGCCGTCTGTCTGCGCTACAAAAAGTACCCTCTGAGCCATAGCCGATATATCAAAATGTTTTATATATGTTCCTTCAGCAATTGCGTTTTCATACGCCCTTACCTTCGATCTAAACCTTTTCAAACTGGAATACGACCGCTCAACTTCAATGAATAAAATTATATACCTTTCCTTTGAGTATGTCATATATTCTGCTTTTGGTCTAAACAGAATAACAGCATCCGGCATGTTCCCCGTATCTTTTATAAACGCCTCTTTCTCATTGTAAATTTCTGCAACTTCAAACTTGCTTCCGCTGTTCTTAAATTCATATTCCATCATGTCACATACCATTGCAACCTGACACTGGTGATACATGCGGTAACTGCTGGCATTTTTAAAAACTTTTAAATTTAATTCCGCTTCTACACCTATACTTTCCATGATTTCAACTCCTTTAGCACCCAGACATACTATTTTATACCCCTTCTTTTTTTTAACGGTATATTCAGGCGGTATAAATGTTTCTATTATGCTAAGATATCTATGTTTAGCAAGTTGTGTGATTCTTTCATTTACTGTTCTTTTTTTACAGTCTGTCTTATAAAATTTATATATGTAAATCATATCTACAAAATTGTGTTTTCCAATTTTTCTCATCAGTTCAATATCTTCTGTATCTAATTTTGGTCTGTTAATATTACCCATAAACTTATCCTCCATAATCATTTTATAAACAGCGGTATAAATGCAAGTACTGTAATTACAACATACAGTAAAGAAATAACCGCATTTATTTCATAATATAAACTTTTTGAATGCCATTCATTTTTATTTTCGTTCTTCTTGTATACCGGCCGTGTATATCTGTATATAAGTATTCCCGCCAGCAACACCATTATTGCAGCGGCTCCGTTTTGGCCAAAACTTCTCACCAGTATATCAAGCACACTCATAACCGCATTCTGCATTATCAGCAGATAAGTACTTGGTGTTCCAAAAAGCCTGGCACTTAGCATGATCATAAATTTGAAATAGCCGTATAAAGACAAAACTGCAAAAACGAGAATAAATGGTTTTCTGTACTTATACGGTATGATTTTTATAAGTTTATTTTTCAGTATATACTTTATGTAGTCAATATTTAATCTTCCCACATCATCATTCCTCCTTTTATATCATCGCCTGCTTCTGCAGGAATCAGTGAATCCCCCTCATCAAGCAATTCCTTCTCGTATTCTTCCAGTTCCAGATTTTTAAAATGCTTTCTGTACACTATTTTTTCAGCTTCCTCTCTGCTCAAAAAATCTCTTGCCATCAGCTTATGAGCAAACCTGCGATTCTTATTCAAGTTTTCCTGTACTTCAGTAATGTTTTTATAATCAACAAGTCTGCCTTCAGTATAACGATACGGAGGTTTGACTTTGATCAGAATACTTTGTTCTTTTCCTTTTTCTTCAGTTGATAAATATCCCACAAATGTCGGCAGATTCATCAGGTCATTTTTGCTTACATCCTGTGAAGGAATATTTCTCTGCAGAGTCATCGCTGCGGTTTCCTTTTGTTTGAAAGAAATAAACGTGTTTATATTCCCCATCAGCTGCTTTAAATAATCCGGGTCAAACTGTTCAATAAACTGTGTTATTAAAAACAGCCCCAGACCGCCTTTACGTGACTTGGCTCCAATTTTTGGAAAAATAGGCATCTGTACATCATGTGCTTCATCTATAAAAAGAAGATGAAGCATAGAAAAATCCGGACGGGCTAACGACGTCAAATAATACTGTGTTGTCAGGTATCCGCAGATTACTTTGATATCAAACTTACTTAGTCCCTTTAGATTAAACAAAATAATATATCCTTCATCCATCCATTTTCGAATATCCTTTACACAGTCATATTTATTAGGAAGGCCAAACATCAGCTTTTTCTGCCGGGTATTTTTAAAAGGATCCAGCCGGTTTAAAATCGGATCTGAGACAGACTGGTTAAATCTTGTATTCTTAAGAAAATTAATCTCATCTGCAGCATAGATATCTTTAGACAGCCTCTTTATTAATTCCTGCCTGAAAGTATCATCATTAGTATTAAAAATCTCCTGCATATCAAAAACAGAATGATCCTCACTGTCCTCTAAAAGAGCTTTTAAAGCACTGGACATAATACGATCAACCTGGATAGTATTATGATCACCATACAGTGATTTGAAAAAATCTAATGTTTCCGTCGGATCAGATACATTTGAATTCAGCAGCGAGACAGGAAATATGTAATTATCAATAGACAGATCTATATATCTTACCTTTTTCAGCAGCTGTTCAACATCATGTCCATCATCTCTTAACTTCAAAATTTTGTCTATAACACCTAAGGCACTGGATTCAAGCGGATCAAAAAGAGTAAATCCTGGTGCATTTAGATTTTTTAATTTATTCAGAAGTAAAACATCTATCATTTCTTCAACTTCCGATGATTTCCCTGAACCGGTTGAACCCGATATAATACCATGCTTCCTTGCCTGATCCAGATCCAAAAACACTTTTCTGTCTTTTTGAACCGGATGATAATTTTTACCTACATAGATACCTTCCTTATACTCATCTTCATTCAAGGTGATCTGTCCAGGAAATAAATAATTGATTCTTTTAACAGTATCTTCATCTTTTCTAAATAATGTCGGGAGCTGAAAAATATTTGCAAACTCACTTCCGGATAATTTTATCGGCATAAATTTATTTTTAAACTTGACACTAAGCCGTCTTTCATCAGCTGTCAACGAACAGATACTGCCTGCAATATTCATAACATTGGTTCTCGAATATTTACTGTCGCCGCTTACCTGAATAAGAGCTTCAATCTCTACATCTGTTCCACCTCTTCCAAATCTGAAATTATTCTTTTCCTTTAGTGAAATATCTGTAACTCTAAACCCTATAACTATCCTTGTTCTTGGCTGAAGCATAGCCAGTATATTCATGAACACCGTGTCATTTGTAAATGCAGAAAGTTTTTTATTTTTTCCTCCTGCTGATTCATAATCATACAGTGTATCAACTACGCTGTACTCCTTCAATACTGCATTTGATTTAAAAACAACAGCTTTATTAGCAAGCCAGACAGTTACAGCATTTACAGCTGCATCCTGATTCACAGAATCACTGATCCATAAATAGAAATTGATTCTGTTATCTTTATCACAGTCGATTATATATTTATAATTAAAGGCACCCGCAAATATATTTTTTAATGTAAGTTTCTCTCTTGCAGATCCTATATTCTTAAAAAGCATAATCGTATTTTCAAGACTGAACTGAAAACCTCTTTTTGGAATAATTTGATAATACATGTTTCCCTCCTATATATGCCTACAAAAAATGTACCAGTGACTGGTACATTTTAAAAATTGATTTATATAATGTATTTATTTTGTATTTTAAATATATATTTTTTCTTTATAATGAATATTGTTTTATTAAAGTATTAATGGTCTAATATGGCTGTTTACTGCTTTGAGCCGATAAGGTTTTGTCCATAAGAGTTTAATAAGGGTTAAAACGATAGTAATCGAGGAATTTTTTACTTTTTTGAAAAACAAAAAAGCTATATATATCAACAGTTTTGAGCGAAAAAACTATGGTTACAGCTATGGTATATCTCCCATAGTAAAACCATAGCAAAAACCATAGTTAAAACCATAGTTTTTATCACTTTTTATCGCCTTGATAATTTTATATTTCCAGACTGGAAATTACAGTTAAAACTCACGCCTCGGCCATTATCAAAATCATTACAATACCATACCATTACCATAGTAATACCATAGTAATGGCATAGTTGCGCTTTGCCTCACTCCTGCCACCTTTATAAATACAGTCTATCTTATCACTATATAAAAATGTACCAGTGACTGGTACATTTCATCCGTAAAAATCATCAACTAATAAACTTGCACCGTATCCAAAAAACAATAATTAAGTTCCGTCATAAAATAAAAAAGAACGTGTCAACGTCCTTTTTCCCAGTTTAGCCCAGACATTATTCTCATCTTAGTTGATTGTCAAATATACCTTATCAAATAACAAATAAGCAATACTTTAATTTTTCATCTAATAATATTTTATTCGGAACTTCTTGATATTCATATTCTTTTTAGTCACTTATTCTGTTTTGAAAAATTCCTCCTGTATAAATAAGCAACTATAAATAATATCTCCAATATTCCTAATCCTAAAATATTTTCAAAAACATTACCTGCATTTAGTTTTAAAAACAATACAGCTGCCACAGACAGCAACAGCAACACTGACATACCGGCTATATTTATTAATAAAACATTATCATATTTCTTTTGAACTACTGAAACACATAAAATTATTATAATTAACAGTATACATGCATACGTCAGATAACTAAAAACACTCTGCACTTTGCTATACTTCATTTGTTCCATGATTTGCGATTGGGTTAGCTCTACACTATTTGAAACATTTTTTTTGAGTAGTTCAATTATAATATGAATCATTTGAAACAGAACTAAACATACTGTATTTATTATACAGAACTTTGTAACAATAGACTTTTCCATAGATTAGACCTTAAGTGTATATGAACGTGAACAATGCCCAAAATTCCACGTGGAAGCCGGCAAGTATGGTGTATCATATGTAGCTTCAACATCATAATCACATGTAAACTTAACAGACAGCCTTCCCACTTTTTCCTTTCCAGTTGAAGCATTAAACCATCTTGGTGTAAAAGCACTACCCCATGAGCCAAAATCTACATTCAGCTGAGGATTTGAGATTGATGTTATATTTCCAGTGCTGGGATTATATGTAAACTTGCAGTAAAGAATAGTTGTCCATTCTTTTTTATTTCCTTTAACAGTTTTAGTTTCATATGATTTAAAAGTTTTTGATTTGGTTGTACTTGCCCTTGTAACAGGCATATCAATCTCATGAGTAATATCATATCCATAATACTCTATATCATTACTAATAATCAGCAGTTCATTATTTGAATACATATCACGATACCTATCAAAAAATTCTTTGGTCACATCCTGATTTCCCATAAATACTGTTACGTTAGTCTCGTCACTGAAACATTCATCCATGAACTCCTTAAACAGCTGCGAAACATCACTAGCAGCATTTACTGTAGAAACAGCAAATAATCCAATTGATAAAATCGCCACTAGACAACTGATAAATAACTTCTTCATAATTTTCCCTCCATTTCATCATCTGTGCTATCTGTAGTATAACAAAGTATATTTATATTATAAGTATATCATTTGTTAATATTACTATCATTAAATATAATAAGAATTCAATCATAGTCCCAATATAATATTACTCTTGGAATTTTCAGCGTTAAATGATAAAGAAGCCGGTATTTCTACACAATCACTCTCAATAAAAAATGCACCAGTCACTGGTACATTCCCTTTATAAAAATAATTAACAATTTTTAAACAGATACCGTATCAGTATTTGTAAAAAAATGTATCCGTGATATAATAATACAGGCTGTCTTACCTCCAACCACCGGAAGGAGGTGACTGCCGTGGAGGTACTAGAATCCATCTTAGTTTCTATCGTAGCAGGTGTAATTTGCCATTGCATCTGCAAGTGGCTTGATAGAAGATAGCATGACAGCCTGAGCACTAAAAAAGGAACGTAGCCGCGTTCCTTTTTTATTTGCCGTGGCTTAGAATCCATCTTTGCCTAAGCACATTATATAATATGCCCCGATAAATATCAAGTACACTTAAAATAAAAAATTTATTTTAAAAGTACAAATAAAATACCTTTTTCAGCATCTTTACCATTGTTCTTACAATTACTAACTGTCAGTATAAAATGTACCAGTGCCTGGTACATTTTCCCTCTAACATCTCTTTAATAAACCTTATAGACATCCCATTATAATGAATAAGACTCATAATTTTTTTAATGTTTCATATCGTACTCCATCCCCCTCACACATTGATTCTACAAAACCATTGAATCCTTGGTAAATTGTCTAATTCCTCACGATAAATTAACATTCCCATACTTAGTTCACTACTTTTAGCACCGTTACGCCCAGATGCAATTAGTCACACTTTTCATCCGATATTTTTTCTGTTACACCTTTTTTTGATAAACAGGTTGTGTAGCTGTTTATATTTAATCTAGTATCTTTAATACACGCTTTTATTTAAAAAATTCATATTTTCTATTTTTCAAAAAAACACAAAGAAACAATTCATAAAAATAGAATGGTTTTTTGTGTCTTTATATATTTAATTAACTTGAAATTTTTAAATTCTTTTATAACTCACTTATTCATTAATTGAACATTTTACCTTTAATCGATTCTTTATTCTTTAATACATAATGCGCCAAAATAGTAGCACTCACACAGCCAACAATAACATAAATATCACTTGAGGTAGTATCACCTGTTTTGACAGATGTTATTTTTTCTGACTTTGTATCTGGAACAGTTTGATTATTAACACTAGTCAGTGTTTGTCTTGCAGTCCATTGCCAGACATGTTCACCATTATAAATTGGATCATTATTTGCTGTATAAATCCAAGAACTATGTCCACCTGTTTCATATGTACTTAAAATTGCACCTTTATCCTTCAATAAATTATATACCCTCAAGGCACTTTCTTCATATTTTACAGTTGTATCATCCTTAGCTTGAACAAGCCAAACCGGAGTATCGATTGCTTTTATTTCTTCGTCTGTTATTTGTCTTCCCTGACCATATGTATTTATATTTTTTTGATCGATTGCCGGACAAGTAACAACTGCCGCTGCAAACAAATCAGGATTATGAACAACCATATCTAGCGTCATATACCCCCCTGCCGAACAACCATATACATATATACGTGCAGTATCAACATTATTATTCTGAACAATATACTCAATTAAATCCTTTGCATCATTTAAATTTTCTGACCATTCATGAGGTGTTTGCGGTGCTAAAACATAGGCTCCATCAAATATTTTCTGAGCCTCATCACTAACAAAAGAAACCGCTCCTCTATTTGCTTTTAATTGCGATAAATTATTATAATGTAAACCGCGATATCCAGATTCTCCCCCACCATGAAACCAGACAATCAGTGGATGCTTTTGTCCATCATTAGCATTTTTGGGCGTATAAAACTGATATTTAAATCCATTATGTTGTCCTTCGGTAAATTTTTCAATTTCCTCATTCTTTATACCTTGATTTTGATTAAAAGTTACATTAACTGTTCTACCATCTTTCAATGGTAAGCTCTCATTCAAAGTAATCGTGTAATCTATTTTCAATAAAGAATTACACCCTTTTTCAGTTGTAAAATTAGCTGTAAAATCTAATGTCTGTTTACATGAAACTCCGCTATCTGTTACTAAATGTAAAATAATTTTTCCATCTTTTAATTCCATACTTTCAATCTTACGGTCACCTTCATATAAACCACAATGTTGTAAACCATGTTTTGAATCATCTCCAAAAAATTCTCTTTCTTGCTCAAGTGTGTATATACTTGAAGAAACAGCGTGAATGTTAAACATATCTTTATTAATTCTTGTTTCGTCAACATCTAAATTAGAAACATCCAAAATAACAGTATCAATTGCTTCTCCATCGTCATATACTGTTGACTGTAAATCAAAATTTACAGTTTCTGCTTCAATCGCATAAATTGGCGAAATCATAACTGTTGCCAGTAACAGCACACTCAATAAACCACTTAATAATTTTTTCATCTTATACATATCCTTCCTTTTTATCAATAAGTATAAGCAAAAGAAATTATTTATTATATCGAATTATTGACTTATTTATATTAGAATTGTGACTTTCTGAATTGTCCTGGGGTTTGCTTGAAGAATTTTTTGAAATGGCTTATGTATTGTGTCTCACTTGTAAAACCTATACACAGCGAAATTTCTGCAACTGTTTTTTTTGTGTTTTTCAGCAAATCTAACGATTGATTTAATCTATACTTTATTAAATATTGCTTAAATGATATTCCCAACTCCCTTTTAAACATCCTTGCAAAATATTCTCGAGAAAAACCAAAATAATTAGCCACACTATACAAATGAATATTTTCACAATAATTTTGATGAATATATTTTAAAATATCTTTTGTCTTTTCTGTTGAAATATTTCTTCTTTCCATCTGACAACAATCATACAATAAGCCTATCATCTCTAAAGTTAATGCATATATTCTAATATATTTGCTTGCACTTTCACTAACATATAATTCATATATCAATAACATATACTCTGCTAGTTTTTTATTTACCTCTCTTTTCGAAATATCAAAAAATATTTCTTCTATATTAGGTATTAAACTCTCTAAAAATAAATAATTTATCTGCATTGTATACCCAACTATTTTATCCTCACTATAGTCAAAATGTGGAATAGAAAAATGTATTTCCTTACAATTAGCTAAACTCACACCATTTTTTTCAACAACTTCATGAAATCTACCATTATAGAAGTCTACTTTTCCATCAAATACTATTGAAATTTCCAGTGCTCTATGCCAGTGTGCTTCGACTTTCTGAAATGGACTTTTTTTATGTAAGTATATTGATAATGGTAAATTATGCATTGTTTTTGTTATCTCATAATATGCAGCACCCATACTCTTCTCACTTTCGTCATCTTTTTAAATAATTATATCTCATTTTTAAAAAGTATGTGTAGTGAAAAATCCAATCATTGTTAATAATATTGTAGAGAAGCGACAAATTCATCACAAATACTATCCTAAATATTTCATTGATATTTTAAAATTTCTAATATCACTATATTTTTTGATAGAAAAAACATTCACTAGTGTATTTAATGTACCAGCGACTGGTACATTGCATTTTTAAAGCTTATTTTGAACACTTTTATTTCTTCAACGGACGATCATATATCAAATCTTCATAAAAACCCACTTCCCACACAAAGGTTTCAAATGGTTATCTCTGACCATCATATCAGGAAGCAGTAAATCCTTCAAACGGCTCAGGCAGCTGCTAATTATCCAGACTGTTTTTTCGTGAACCTTTTTCAGTCCCTTAACCATTGTATATACGGACTGCAATTTATTTTAAAAATTCACATCATGCTGACGAGGCAGACAGTCACCATATTCATCGATGTCTAAATTAATATCTTTTAGATATTCCACAAACTAGTCCCTCCATTGCATATTACCAATATAATTTATTTTTCTCCTGCCTCATCAAATCAAAATCGTGCTAATAGTTTCATCCTTATTATATCATTTTACAAGTGATCCTGCAGTACACCTGACTGTATACGAGGCATTGTTTCTGGATATTTCAAGTATAAACTGTGTGTTATCAGAAATAACGATCCTGATCTGATACTCTGTATAATAAAGATCATCATCCTGTATATATTCTGTTTCGCCTTTATATATATCAGCCTTAAATTTCCTTTTGCCCTCATATGCACGAATGCTGTAATCATCGTCTCCTTCTTTTTCATTTGTCTCAACGTACTTCATAACAAGCGTATTTGTTTCTTCATCATACGTACTGCTTTGATAATTCAAATTTGCATAATCAAAAAGCATAGGTTCTGTCACTTCCTGTTCCCTGTAATAGTTATTATCAGTCAAAACCTCACTTTCTTCATTTTTATAACTGCTGCTTTTCTTACTTTTCTCAGGCCTGTCAAAACAGTTAACAAGAAGCAGCATGAGGACTGCTGTTAAAATAATCTTTACAATATCTTTCTTCACTAATACAGCCTCCTGAAGCATATCGTTCTGTCCTTCCAGTGTTCACTGTAGTTGACAATTTTTACAACATCATTGGTGCGCGGTGCATGGATCATCTTCCCTTCTCCGATATATATTGAAACATGTGAAGGTGTTGTACCGCCCTTGTTTCTTGCAAACAGGATTATATCACCCGGTCTGAGCTCTGACTGACTTATCTCGATACCTGCAACAACCAGTTCCTTAGTTGTCATGTTGCCAATATCTATCCCCGCCTGATAATACGACCAGCATACAAAGCTCGAACAGTCAAACGTGCTTAACTGCGGGTTTTTTATTTCGTTCATTGAGTGTCCGGCACCCCAGACGTATTTACACCCTATTTTCTCTTTTGCCTTTTCTACGACCTTATTTCCGCTTGAAAGCTTCTGCTGATTATAACTTTCAACTGACATGTTATCGTACACATATAGATTATATTTATCCATATGGCCAATCAGAGTTTCAGGATAATCTATATCAGTAGCCCATTTCTTTAGACATCTGGCAAATTCTTTAGGATTGCTTACTCCCTCAACCGGATAGCTGCTGCTTGAATTTAACAGTCGGCTTCGATCTTCAATCGATTCAGTATATGAATCGTATGCTCGAAATGTTGCCCTTATCTGATACGACGAACCATCCGGTCTCTGTTCACTGGTAAAAAGTGTACATGTCTTTCCAGTCCAGTTTTTCCCTGCCTTGATGCCAAACAGGTTATGGTATGTATATGCCAGACCCGAAAGACCCGAATTTTTTCCAGTAGATTCCTGAATGATCTGCGCCAGTGTAACGGATGCAGGATGCTTATATTTCTCCTGGCACTGCAGACTTGCAATCACCATTTCCTCTTTAATACACTGAGGAAGTCCTGAAACCGTAATATCTCCGTTCCCGCTTGATGAATTACCGTCAACAAGCATAAAAATAAATATAATTATTATTAAAACCGACACAGCAAGAGGTGCAAGAAAAATACCGAATATCACTTTTCTAGGTTTCATCATCTTCCTCGATCAGTTCATTTAAAAAACTGTCAATCTCATCTTTCTGCTCTTCTGTAACCTTTTCATCATGTTCAGCAGTCTCATCTGATGCATCTGTACTGTTCGACACTCTATCTTCTTCCGGTAATTTTCTATATTCCTCATCCCTGGATACTTCATCACTTTCACCATCCAGAACATCATCTTCTCTATCGCAGGAATCATTCAGATCACTGTTATCTGTAGATGAGATTGAGCTTTTTTCATCATCTGTTTCACTTTCATGATTCAAACCGTCTTTATCATCAGTCTCGCTCAGCTCATTCCTGTTTCCAGGTGATGACTCGTCACTGTCAGGAGCATCTTCTTCATTTTCAGCATCGATACAGTCAAACTCCTTATCCACATCAAACTCATCAGTTTCCTCATCTTCAGCTGAGCCTTCATTCCCTTCATCACTTTCATCGTCTGAACTTTCCTTATCTGCAAGTTCGGCATTTTCCTTTACACTTGAAACTGAATCTTCACTGTAAGTGTCCATGTCCTCATCTGTTGAATCACTCGCCGCTTCTCTTTCAGCCTTTTCTTTTGCAATCCGTTCTTTATGGTTGCTGTAGACATCTCCCGGTGCGATGTCACCGTTTAAAATAGCTTTGCCAGCATCAATAATCGTCGAGTCAGATGAAATGCCAAGATCATTGGTTATCTTCTGCCAGATTTCCTGCCAGTGATTAAGCAGATACCACATAGCGTACACTGCTACGATATCAAAAATAAGCAGAAACAGAAGCGACTTTGCCACGATACCATTAATAAATATTATCATAAATGACAGAAACATATTAAAGGCAAGTGTCACAAAAATAAACATGATTGTCCACTTCATCCTTGCCATAAACCATGAACTTGCTACCCGCATTTCATTTTTAAACAGCATAAATACCAGTCCGTAAACCGATACATTAAGACTGACCTCTTTGGCCAGAGAAAAACCAAACAGGAGCACACACGCTCCCCCGATTACCAGAGCTGTAAGAAGTCTGTGAACAAGAAAAATAAATGACTCGCCTAAAATAATCAGGCACTGTGCCCCGCTGTATCCGATCTGATCATTACCGTTCTTCTGTCTTTCAATTCTTGCATTTTCTGTAGAAGGATTGTCAAGCAGATCCTGAAGCCTTTCCTCGCCGGTTTTAACTGCCGTCCAGTCCTTTCCTTTATATGTTCCTTTATATTCACTTGGAATCTGATCCGCACTGGTTACCCCGAAATGTCTCAGCGTGAACCCCTGCTTCTGCAGTATATCAAATATCATGCTTTTTACATTTATTTCAACAGGCAGATCGGAACTTTCATACTGATCATCGACAAGGTTAAAACTCGTTGAAATAGACTGATTCACAAGTGTATCGACATAACTGACTACATTTCTTCCGCTTTGAGCAATCGTAATTATCACTATGCATGAAACAACCACCTGTATAACTGTGGAAATTATCGTTTTATATGTAAGCACCCGTTTCATAGATCCTAACAGTTTTTTTATTACTGCGACGAGCCCAAAAAGTACAATTATCTTATAAAACCAGCTGCTTGTATCCGACCAGTCAAAAATCGCCTTATCAAAAGTATTAAAAATTGTTGCTACTGTTGTTTTCCAGAAACTGCTGCTTGCAAGATTATAAGCAATTAGAACCATCAGCGACATTAACCCTCCGATAGATTCAATAATATTTATAACGATCCCTAATGCATGCATCAGTATCGTATCAGGATCTACTAAAGACAGATCATATGAAAGAGCAGTTATCATGCTGTTGGAAAAATTCTTAACATAATCCATATCTGCCTCTTTTTCCCTGGTAGTCGTATCAATCGACATAATCGCTGATGAATAAAAATTTGATGTATTTAACCTGACATCGTCACTTTCTGTTTCACGCCCTTCATCAAGCTCCTCTGTCGTTGTTTCATCTGGGGGTTCTGCCACAACCGGTTTAATATTTACTGTTGCCGTGACAGTAAAAAACACCGCAAGAACAAGTATTATCGTTCTAAGTTTTAACTTTCTAATCATCATACAGGCCTCCCGTTTCTTTCTTATTTAAAAATGTACCAGTGACTGGTACATTTTTATCATCCGTATCCAGTTGTTCCTGATTAGATTCTTCTTCATCTTTAAGTGTCCTGAATATCTCTGCAAAACACCGGGGTATCTTGTTTTTGGTCAGACACTTGCGGTTGTTGTAATCCTGCATTAAGAAATTATATTTCTTTTCCTCAGTAACCCCTTCATCCTGAGTATGATCAATCAACGCTCCTCTAACTGCTGGATGATTTGATAATTTCATTTCCTCTAAAATAAATTCAATTTCTTTAGATGATTTCAGACTGCCTACAAAAATCTCACCGACATTATTTAAAATCGCATCACTTATTGATGACAGCTCCTGAGTTATTAAAAACGGATGTGTCTGAAGTGTTCTGGCCTGACGTACTACATTGTCGACCACTTCTTCCCCGCCGGGGGTTTTCTGATACACTTTATATTCATCAAACACAACTATTGTTTCCTGTTTTGAAAAACGTTTCATAAAACCGTCAATTATCCCCTGTACTCTGGAAAACAGCATCGCAAAGATCGCATTATCAAGCCTGTTTGGATCGTTTTCCATTTTTTCACCGGCAGTTGACGGCATCTTTTCAAAGGTTATAAGATTGTACGGCTTTGTAAGATTGAATGCACTGTCATATCTGCTTTCCTGAGTTGCAAAAAACAGCCGCATGGTCGAATCATTCGCAAGTGTCATAACCTGTTCAGCTGTTGTTTTATCGTATTTGACAAGTTTTTCTGAAATAAGATATGTAAGTGTCTTCTGGTGTATTATCCTGTTTTCATAATCTTTAAGCATATCATAATGCGCTTTTTCTATTGCACGAAAGTTTGTATCAATACTTAGTCCCAGTACATTAAGCATACTGTCTATATCTCTCATCGCTTGGCCAAGTGCTTCTCTGTCGTCATTCTGGTTCATCAGGTACGGATCAAACATACCGGACGAGCAGTCTTTAGAGCCGATTTTTAAGTGAGCAGCGTTATCGCCAAGAAGCTTGATTTTTTTCTCGCGATCCCCTTTTGGATCCACTGTCAGTACCTTCATTCCTTTGAAAATCATATTCTGGAAAGCCTCTAAATCTGCCAGCTGTGTCTTGCCTGCACCAGTTTCACCGACAAAGACAATAGCCGGAGCACTTGTTTTTGTTTTTCCAAGCAGCGGTTTTGAAATATCGTGAAAGATTGGTATTCCTCCCGGTACCGTATAGCTTATGATCATTCCTTCTTCTTCGTCGCCGATATACAGCCCTCCTAAAAAATTATATCTTGCAAAAAATCTTAGATCAGTCGTATTGATATAATTAGAAAAACTGATTCTGTATGGAAAAAGATTATTGGCCATAGATATCTGCGCCCCTATTTCATTTGTCAGGAGTATTCTTTTCGACTCAAACTTTGCTCTTAAAAATTCACTTCTTTTATTAAGCATATCGATCTGATTAGCTCTGAGCCTTATAAACATCTGAAACTTTATCTTAGACCCTTCAATAGCGGGATCAACTTCTTCTCCTGCTTTTGCAATAAGCTCTGCCTTTGACATTTCCCTGTCTTTTGCATCTGCCAGTGAATCATATCTCTTCTGATCCTTTTTTATTTTCTCTTTTTTAACTTTCATATTTTTCTTGAACTCTGAAGTCTGTTCAAGATCAAACTTAATAAAAAGATCCGACGGATAAGATTCAAGCTGTAAACTGTTGATCACATCATCAGCTCTGTCGCCATTATCAGCTTTGAGCGTCTGAAAACTCGATACTGCGTGCGTACGACTGTACAGAGTTTTCCACACTGATGATCCTGCCTGTTTATAAGTATATTTGATCTCAGAAGGATTTTCCTCTACATAATAATCAGCTATTACTTCATCAGCGGGGACAGCAGTATAATTATTAAGTGCTGTTACATCATTACTGTCCATTCTTTGAGCAGGCACTGTCTTTTTGAGCTTTTTCAGGATCTCTTTTTCTACTGTTTTGTACAGCTCCAGTTCCTGCTTTGACAGAGGCCGGTTTTCACTTCGAAAAAGTTTTAAGGGAATCTTCTTCTTTATTTCATCCCTGCCGTCACAGAAAACAAAATATATTTCATAACGGTACCTTACTGCTGAAGATAGAATTTCCTTTAACGATTTAATGTAATCCTTTGCCAGATGCATCAGTGCCGGATTTCCGTGATCTTTAAAATTATCTGTATAAGCCTTATATATCTTATTATTGTCTATTTTTGTAGGCTTGATGATAATTCCACCCGGCATATTGACATCCTGTATGACCTTGACCATGTCATCGATCAACGTAGCACACTGGCTTTCTGAGGCAAACAGAGAATTAATCGGCCTGATCCGGTAATAATAACTGACTACATCTTCGTGATATAAAATATTATCGTATCCGTGTACTATTCCTACATGCATTTACATAAACAGCTCCTTTCGTCTTAGGTCTTATATAACGTTTAATGCCTTTAGAATCATATACATACCTGTATTTTTTTATGTTCAGATAATAAAATTCCTTCAGCTTTGTTCTTCCTGTCTCATTATTTATCTCATTGCTGTATATCACAGCGGTAACAACCGCACATGCCGCTAAAGCTGCGGCTATAAAGTAACTAACACTTCCAAAAATAAAGGACAAAGGAAATCCTATAACCGCCGTTACTGTAAAAAAACCCAGAACCGCGGAAAAAAGTGTTGTATACCCTTTTACCTCTATCCCGACATAAGGTATATATACTTTACCTTTGTGTGTTTCAGCAAGTGTATAGTTGTATGCTGATCTGGCCATTATAACGGTATCCCAAGTACTTCACGGAAGAACGTTTTAATCAGATTAATCAGCCACATAAGCGGTGTGGTTACCCATCCGATAACAGTAGAGGCATCATTTGCCATTATCACGCAGAAAATAACAAGTACTACAAATCCCTCTATAACTTCATCCAGCATGCTCAATGCCTTTCCCGTACGTTTCCATGATGCCATTGCACTTTTAATAATAAGGAACATAATTCCCAAAAAGATAATAATGATAAATACTCTCCATAAAAATCGACCAAATTCTGTATTTAAAAGATTCATTAATTAATATACCTCCATAACTTTGACTTTGTTTTTTTCTATATCGATCTCAAAATGATATTTTAAAATCGTCTGCATTTCTGAAACCGTCTGTTTAAGCGTACAGTTTACATAGTATGTGTCTTCACTCTTTGTAACATCACTCATACCGTTAAGCTCCAGTGAAGTGTTGTCATCGAGCGGCAGCAGTCTGTCCGGCTCTAAAAACAACAGCCTTGCCTGTGTGATATCATCATTGTACGTTTTTAAAAACAGTTCAATTGTATTTTTAACATCACTCTTTGTTTCCTCATCCACAGATTCAGAGCCCTTGTCAGGATCGTAGCCGTATGAATCCAGGACATCTTTGTCTTTTACAGCTTCAGCTTCATTCTTAATATTTGTAACCGGTCGTATGACCTTGTATTTATCACCGTTTTTACCAACTGTGATTTTATTAAACATAGTATTAACAGCAGTCTCGCTGTCTTTGACCTTCACATCATAAGTGCATTTTATATAGTAGCTGTAGATCTGATTTATACTGTCGAGCTTTTCAGTATTATAGATGGTTACGGATCTGACATCAACCGATTCTACATCACTAGCATATTCATAACTGTACGCATCATCTGAAAGCGTAAAATTCTTTAAACGCTCCTTTGTTTCATCGCTTCTGGGATAGCTGTAATAGTCTGTAATATACGCACTTACAAACGCCTGATCTTTCAGTTCGGTATAACTGTTTTCTTCTCCTGTATCAAACAGTGCCTTATACCCTCCTGCAACTCCAAAAAACAGTACCAGGATCACCAGTATCCTTTTGATCATCGCTTTTCGCTTTATAGATCTGACCAGCCTTATTTTTCTTTCCTGCAGCTCTTCAAGAGATACCTCCTCTTCTTTTTCATCGTCTGCCCTGTTTTTAAGAAACTTTTTTAACAGCACCGATAAATTCACCTCCAATCTCTCTAACTTTATTTACATAGCTTTTACAGATTGCAGTTATGTCAGAATCATTCAGCTTTCTAAAGCACGTCTCATCATATATTTCATATATTTCAGGAAACATTTCCTGCATGTCATCATCTCCTTCTCTAAAGCATACAAGAATATTTATCTGCACAAGACTGTTGGACAGCACTGTCCTTTCAAAGTGGTTTAGATAATCTGCTATCCTTCTTTCATATGAGCGGGGATAAGATTTTTTAAACCCGCCAAACAGTCTTAAATATTCATTTTTCACCATCATAATCTCCTTTCCAAAACGTACCAGTGACTGGTACATTTTATTTAAATGTAACGATATATCCTGCTACAGTTCCTGACGAGTCGCTGTAAGGACTGCAGTACCATGTATGACCGGACGGACAGTTATTCTGTCCATAGCTTTTTGCATTTCTTTCAGCCGCTGCAATAGAGCCGTATTCACTAAACAGAAATATTTTTGATGGCGGCAGTACTGATGGAACCGGCTGACCGGGATTATTCGCTGTCTCATCTTTCTTACTTTCTTTCCTGTTTTCTTTCTTCGAATCGCCGCCTGATTCCTCCTTTTTTGTACGGGTATCATCCCTCTTCGATATATCCTGACTGTTTTCCGTTGCTTTCGCATTAACTTTTAGTTTCAAAACAGCCTCTGCCTTATTTTTATGTCTGTCACTGACAGTATAGATGACTTCATATTCTCCAGGTTTAAGCTCATCAGGAGCGTCGATTTCAGCCTCCAGAGAACCTTCTGCTTCATCGTACGCTTCCTTTACAAAAGAATTAAAATCTATACTGTCACCCTCTGTTATTTCCACATAGTCCGCTGTAAGAGTAAGTACAGGTTTAGTTGGATCAGCAAATTTTAATTTCAAAACAAATTCTTTCCTGTTTCCCCAGCTGTCTTTTGCAATATAGATATATGTATGCTCTCCAACAGTTGTCGCCTCAATGAGGGGAAATTCAATATCATCAACGTTGGTTTTTTTAATAAAGCTGACCGGATCTATTTTCACACCCAACTCATACTCATCTTCAGCTGTTTTAAATTCAAGGTATATATCCCTGTATGCCTCACTCTTCTGTTCTGTGTAATACCAGATTCCAAAAATCCCTGAAAGCAGCAGAATGCATACAGCCGAAAAAATCATATTTCTTTTTACAATGTCTGTCATAGCATAAAATCCGGATCACCTGGATCATCGTCAATTGCCTTGATAAATGCTGCCACAGCAGATTCATCGTCATACCCGTCAAACACATCACCGTACTGTCTTCCGTTTTTATACGGGGCATATGATATATTTCCCCAGCAGTCTATGCCTCTTATAAGTTCATATCCCCTGTACGTGCATATCTTTTTAGGCTGTTCTTTTATTACCTCGATCAGAGTATCAATGTATTCAGGTTCCATGAAACTACCATGACCGGCTCTTCTTTCAGTTTTTTTCAGTAACTCCATATCAAAATTATCATGAATGAGATGCCAGTATCTGCTGTAAAGCTCATCTGTTTCATTGTCATTATTTATCCCTGTCCTTTCAGACTCTTCACACAGCTGCCTGTGCTCCTTTAAAAGTACCCGGCATTCATCAAGAATTAATTTCTGTTCATTAGTTAAATCATCCATACTGCTTTTACCTCCATTTTTTGTACCAGTCACTGGTACATTTTATAAAATAAGAGAATCAGCACTTTAATTGCCGATTCTCCCAAAATCACTTATATGAATTATCACACATAAGTTCTTTAAATTCATAGATTTCATCAAGGGTAAGCCACTGTGGTTTCGAGTCTTCATCAAAACTGTTATAAAGAGCTGCCATATATTCAATTTGCAGCTGTTCATCGCCTGCCCAGAGATCCTTTGCATTTCTACCCCCGTTGCCAAGATAGTACTCACAGTCAGTGCGCATCCTGTCAAGCAGCATATATCGAAACATTTCATCTTTATTTAGAATCTCATCCATAAAGTTACCTCCATTTTTGTACCAGTCACTGGTACATTTTAAAATAAAAGGCTCAAGAAATTCTTCCGAGCCTTTTTTACTATGATCACTGATTATATCTTTTTCTGAAGAATTCGTACATTCCGTATGACACCATACCTAACGCACTTACTGACACTAAGGCAGCCATGGCACCTGTACTGGTATCATCTGATGTATTTACTCCTCCTGACGATGGTAAAAGTTCATCATACATAACTACATTCTGCACTTCACCTGTGTCTTTAATTTTAAAATCAATAGACTGTGCAATTTTGTATCCGTCTGGAGCGATAGTCTCAGATAACGTATATGTTTCACCGACAGTTAAGTTTTTTATAATATGAGGTTCAGATGTTGACACCCATTCATCTAAAACATTTCCGTCCTTATCTTTAACAACCAGTGTCGCTCCCGGAAGCTCTTTATTTGTTGTAATATCCTGTTTAGATACTTCAACCCGGGTAATCTCATCAATCATTTCAACAGTTAAATTTTTATCTTCATCTGTTTTAAATGTAACCGGCTTGGCTGTTGCATAACCGTCTGGACTCTTTAGTTCTGTGATAACATATTCCTGATCTTCAGCTGTACCTCTGATCATATGTGTTGTTTCATCACCATTAATATCGATATTGAAATATTCTGTTACGCCGTTTGCCTGCATTAAAAGTCTATAATCATCCCGTCCTTCATTTTTAGAAATTCTGTAATATGTACTTGAATCATCTTCAATATCAACATACATATCACTTACTGTTTCACCGGCCATCAGCTTAGCTTTCATATCTTCAGTGACATCGAAAATATGTTCACCGCTTGTCCATTTATCAACGATCTGTTTAGTTTTAGTACTTGTTACCTGGAATTCTCCTCCTTTTAGAAGTTTGTTGCCATCGTTTCCGTTTTTCGCAAACTCAATATTGAAATTCTTCATTTCGATATTTTGAATCTCACTACTGTCTACTGTAAATTCAATCGGCTTAGACAACACATATCCTTCAGGAGCATTTACCTCACGCCAGATATATTCACCAGCTGGCAATCCGTCGATTTCTAGATCATTATCATCTGTGATCCAGTTATAAACTTGTTCACCAGTTTTGGCATCTACGATTTCCATTGGAACACCATAAAGATTATTTCCATCAGCATCTGTCTTACTGAAAACTGTTTTTGTTAATTCATTATTTATATTTAATTCATTAAAGTATGTCAGAGTTACAAAATCAGTCTGTTGGAATTGTACTTTTTTAGCACCGCCATCAAGAACAAAACCTTCAGGACTGTTCACTTCCTCAACTGCATATGTTCCCATAGGAAGACCGCTTAACTCTAATTTACCGTCTTTATCAGGTGTGTAGATACCATTTCCCAGTTCAGTACCAGTTAGCAGTTTTACTGTATCATCATTGCTTCCTTTACCTGAACCAGTAGTGACTGCATCTCCTTTAGAATATAATTTTTCTAAAGAAACACTATCATAGATATCATAATCTGCGGTAATCTTGAACTGTACTTTTGAAAAATCATAATCTGCCTTATTTACTGCATTTTCATTTTCAGAATTTTCAAGAGCTTTATTGATCTTTAAATTTCCAGTTGGTCTTATTTTATTTACTACAACTCTTTGAGTAACTTCATCTTTATTAATAGTTACTTTAAAAATCTTTTGTGTAATTGCATGCCCCCCTGGGACTTTTGTTTCGGTCAAAATATATTCACCTACAGGTAGATCTTCCACCTTGATTTTTCCATTTGTTACAGTAATATTTTCTTCATAGCCGTCATATGATGAAGATTTTAAATTAAACACTGCTCCGTCAATCAGATCACCAACATCATTAGTTTTCACAAGTTCAAGTTCACCAAAATGCATCCAGTCTATTTGTGTATATAATTTCGTATTATCAGGATCCCATATCCAACTACCCTGCTGTTGTGCTGAATCTGTTCCTGTTTTTATCGCAAGTGCTGTAAAACGTTCACACCCGCTGCCTGTAACGTCGGTTAATGGCATATCGTCAGGACTGTTTTTCGCCGGTGCTGTGAAATAAAAACTTTCACCGCCGTGCACTGTTGCAGTACCACCAGTCTGAACTACATTTCCATTGATATAAATTGTTACATTGTCTGCAAGAGGAATGTTGATCGTAGAGCTCGAATTTCCCTCAAATGTAACAGTATTTGTAACCTGATGCTTTGCAACTTTATCATATGCTGCTGAAAAATTTGCTTCTGTTCCTTCGGTTGCTTCACTTGGGTTAAATTTTGGCTCTACAATATCAGGAAGATTTATAATATTTCTGTAAATGTCCATGATATTAGTACCATAGTTTCCGCCAAAGGCAGCGTTAAATCCTGCCTCACTGAATCCGTTCCAGTCTCCGCTGTAAGCACCGCTTAAGAAGATATGTGTAAGCAGATATGCAACATCTTCACTTGTCAGATAACTGTCATTAGGGCAGATGCTTAATTTAAGATAGTCATATCCAACCTTTCCCTGAGCATTCGGATCACCCTGTCCCCAGGTTTTTAAAACATCACCCGGTCCTCCAAAACCGTAATACATCAGCTTTCTTACAGCTTCATTATTTTCAATTACATCAGCTGCATAATTGCCGTTTTCAGGTGTTTTCTTGCTTGACTCAAGGCAGTATGCCCACTTACCGTTATACTTGGTTGAATATGTACTCCAGCTGCTTAGGCCTGGTACTTTATTTCCCCACCATTCCGGATATTTTATTTTTTTAACTTTTGTAAATTCATGCGGAACAGTATTGTCCCATGCTTCTATATTACTGATCTGTGCAAACGACATTGAAAAGATCATCGTTAAAACAAACAGAATTTTAGAAATTTTTGAAACAGCTTTTTTCATCTGTTTTTCCTCCTTATCTTTTTATGATTTCATTAATACAGATGATGCAAGTTACGGCCAAAGGGATTATTTCCTATACTATATTTAATTGTTTCAGCCAGCATCATAATACTTCTTTAATTCAGGTCTTACTCTCAGCCGCAGTGAGATACCCTAAAAACAAATAGACAGTCTTTCGACTGTCTATGGCTTGAATACCCATTTTTCTATTTTCATCTTAACCTCCTGTTTTAGCTTTTTTAATCAGCGGAATAAAAACTATCACTGCCAGTCCAGACATATATAATTCACAATTACTGTTATCACCCGTCTTAGCAGCGGTTGCAGGGCAGTGTTTTGGATAAACGACAATATCATATTTCATGCCATTAGTTTCACTGCTTTCCTCATCAAATACAGGAACTGCAATAAGAGCAGGAGAGATATTATCATATTTGTTTATATCTTCAGCAGCAAGCAGATATATCCCGTTCTCCAGATTTTCAAATTTTACATATCCTGAACTGTCTGTATGTTTTATAATACCGCTTATTTTTTTAGCCGATGCCTCCCTGAAAATACTCTCTGCAGCTTTTTGCATCTTATCAGCTGTTTCAAGCTCATTCAGATCAATACCGCATGTCTTAAGCTCACCTGTCAGCACATATTTACCATCAGCAATTTCTCCGGCTTTTATCAGTTTTAAAGCAACATCACTGTTACTGGTTTTATTTCTGCTTTCTTCAAGATATACCGCTATCGAGCCTTTAGTTTTTTTTGTTTCTTCAGTATTTACAGTATTCTTTGAAACAAATCCTACAGAGAATACCAGGATAAATACTACAATGATTATTTTTCGCATCCTCTATCCCCCTTCCTCTCTTTTTTTCTAAAAACAAATATACCAGCTGCTGAAAAGACAACTGGCAGACTATAAAAAACAAATTCTCGAAATGAGAGAATATTCTTTTTTATTTCCTTTTTTACCGATTCTTTATAAGAAATGCGGTAACCAGTAACAACCAGACGATGTGTATTCAATCCATATGGTGTACAGGTTATCAAAGAAACAAGGTCTTTATCATCCTGAATAGAGTAATTGACTTTTTCAGGCAGAACAGTTTCAATCCTGCTTATCTTATATGCCATTGTTTCATCAAGTACATTTATATAAAACAGATCACCCGTCTTAAGCTCATCCAGACGCGTAAACAATCGGCTTGACGGCAGTCCTCTATGCCCTGTAAGAGCTGCATGGGTATTTTTACCACCCATTGGAAAAGAACTGTCCTGTATATGGCCGGCTCCGGTACTAAGCACACTGTCACTCGTTCCATGATATATCGGCATGTTGACATTTATACACGGTATCTCTATACTGCCGATCATTCCGTTTCCAATATCAAGAATATTCTCATATTTAAATTCTCTGGAGGCAGGTATTCCCTTTTGATTCATATACAGCTCCATGTTCCATTTTTCAGCATCTTCAATCATGCAGCGCTTATCTTCAGCAGCTGTATCAGTCGTTTTTTCTTTATAAGTAGCTATCTGCCCAGTCTGTGACTTGGATTCAATACAATTGGAAATGACAGGATAGCTTACAAGTGCCAGTCCTGTCATAAAAATCACAATATCCTTTTTTAGAAATTTGAAAAGACTATTCTTTTTCATTTTTCTTCTTTTTAATCAGAACAGCTGCCATAACTGCTGTACCTGCACAGACTAATACTATAGTTGCAGCAGAACCGGTAGCAGGCAGTTTAGACCCGACTTTGTTTACTACTTTTATATTAAGTGTACCCGTATCTACATTTGTTGATAGAGATTTCTCATACTCACTGTGTACCCCTGTATAAAACTCTTTAAATTTAGCTGTTGCCTCTAAACTTCTTAATGTTTTATCAGTTGCCCCGTCTCCTTTTATGTATTCTGTTCTGTTGTCTGCTCCATAAACAGCCTTTACATCTATTTCGATTGGATCCTTTAATAGTCTGTATCCATCCGGGGCCTTAGTTTCTTTAAGAAAATACACCTGTGAATCAAGGCCAATTATATTAAACGCACCGTTTTCGTCTGAGACTATTTCCACCGCTTCTGAAGGCGATGCACTTCCTGCTACACTGTCCCTGCTGATAACGGTGTATCCATCACTCTTGGAAGCCTTTTTTACATATACCTCCTGAGTACAGTCTTTATCACTGTATAATTTAAATTTAGCTCCCTCCAGTTTTCTTTCTGGCACCTGATCATTTACTTTGATACCATCCATTCTAAATGTAAAACATACAACTGTATCCCATGGTGTCTCGCCTGTCTGTCCTGCACCATCAGCGTCCGGGTTGTTACTGTACTCAAGTTTTACATCATTCTCAAATCCCGGCCGCCCTGTATCAAGCTGAGCATCTTCGTTTAAAACAGCATCATATTCAATCAGAATCTTTTGACCATATACTTTTTCAGTTTCCGGTTTGTTCCCTGCTTCACCACTGTAGTAATACCTGTTTATCACTGCTTTTAGATCCATGATCTGAATCTGAAATGTTTCACCGTCATCAATACCTTCAGTAACCACACGATAGTCTGTATCTTTTTGAAGCGTCATGCTTCCTATCTTAACTTTTACACTGTCTGGAACAAAAGTAAGTGCACTGTTCATTTTATCGTGGACTGCATAATAATACGTATCATAACCGTTCATATCAGGTACATATGAATTATACCGGTAGGGAACTGTCTGCCCTATTTCAAAGTCGGCCACATCATTCCATCCATCACTGTTTATCCCGATATTTTTTCTATTGTCATCTTCCTGGATCTGTTTCTGAATAACCGGGAAATCCGACTTTATATCGACTGTCATATCTGGATTAGTAGTGTTTACCATACAAAGCGATGCTGCACTGTGTGTACCCTCAACATTTGTGACTTCGTCAATGAGATACCATCCATAATCGACATCCAGGGTATAGCTTTCTTCAGTGCCTTCTGGAACCGTTACAATCTGCGTAGGTTTATTTCCAAGTCTTACTATTTCATTTCTCAGACTTTCTACAAAATACCTGAAATCAGAATATACTGTTTCATTTTTCTGATTATGATTTACATCATTTGTTACCAGATTATTATTCATAGACTGAATATAATCGATAATTGCATACTCACTGTCTTTCTTTGTTGCATTCTTAAGCGCCTGAACATACAAAGGATTAATTGTATAATTGATACTTTCCATCCCGTCACTGTTTAAAGCATCAAAGACCTTATACACATTAAACTTCTTTCCTGCAAGAGACTGCACCTTGCCGTTATCTCCGGTATGAGCATTTATAGTTATATGTCCCTGCTGTGCAGCACTGACTTTCGAAAAAATATCACCGCTGCCGTTATATACAGATACTGCTGCAGCTGCACTGCTCAATGAAAGAATGCACGCAAGTGCTGCCGTTCCTATTTTTCTTAAATTAATCTTCATAATTTTTCTTCTCCCTTTTTTTCTTAATAATATATAAGCATATACAGACCCCTGCTCCAGTCACGATCAGCATCATAGAACTTCCTGTTCCCGGCAGAAGTGACCCGCGCCTGTTTATCACTGTCATACTTCCGGTATACAGTCCGTTTTCTACTGTAAGACTGTTATTTTCATCATCTGTTTTCACTGCTTCATCGTTTATATAAAAACTGAATTTCCCATCCTCGCTTCTTAACGAAACCTTTAAAGGAGCTTCAATTTTTCTGTATCCCGCAGGCGCCTTTGTCTCAAGAAGGTAATACTCTCCTGCTACTATTCGGTCAAAATTTACTCTTCCCTCCTTATCTGTTGTCCCCTTTCCAATCGGATCGGTACAGTCTTTATCCCGGTATAAAGTGAATTCTGCATCTTCCAGTGTTTTGCCGGCATCATTCTTTTTAACAAGTCTTAAGTTCCACAGGTTGATCTCGTTTTTAACAGTAACTGTCAAATCACCATTTTCATCAATAAAAAAAGCACCGCTGTTTTCGGTACCGTTCATATCTGAAACCGATGCATTTCCAAGACTGTCGATTTCAAAATAATATTTAGTTTCATTCAGCTTATAACCTTCAGGAGCCTTTACTTCACAAATATAATACAGCGACGGCTTCAGTCTGCTCAATTCTGCTTCTCCGTTTTTATTACTTACCAGGCTTCCTGCCGTTTTATCGGCAGTAACATCATAAATTTCAAACTTCGCATCTTTAAGCGCTTCGCCTGTATCTTTATCGACTTTTTTTATTTTGAAGCGGTTTGGACGGTCTGTAACATTCAGTTCGCTGCTCACTATATCAGCAGAATTGTTTTCAGCAGTCAGATTGAACCCAATATCTTTGCCGGTATGATATCCATCAGGCGGCTTCACCTCACTAAGAATATACTGTCCCAGATGAAGACCATTTAACTCTCCATACCCGTTTTCATCTGTTGTAAGTGTTCCTGCCAGATCTCCTGCTTTATTTATAACAGTTCCCTGAGGGGAGAGAATATCATTTTTTGCAGTAATATTATAAACTGCACCTCCCAGTTTTTTTCCTGTCTCTTCATCACTTTTGACAATCGAGACTTTACCCATAATACGGTTGTTAACTGCATCCATTACAGGCGCTTCCGGGGTGTAGGACGTTGTAAAACTTACCTTGTTTTCCTGACTTACAGTATTGTAGTAAGCATGAATATAGTACTCGCCGTCTTCCGGCATCTGTTTCCATGCCCGCCATACTCCATCACTGTCCTTAGAAAGTTCGACCCATTGAATATCATCTTGATCGCCTGCCGCAGACCATGTCGGGAACTTTACAAGCGTTACTGCTTCAGGAACTCCAGACACTTCAAATAAAATATTATGCCTGTCCATCAGCATTGACGAAAATTTAACAGTTACTTCCTGCCCTTCCATCTGAGCATTGAATACCTTCCTTTCCTCAGCATCATAGAGACTGAATTCCTTGATATAACGGCTCGATTCACTGTAACCATCTGGTACAGTTTCTTCTATCCTGAATTTTCCTTCATTTGTATCAGTATGCTGAAGCATACCGCTTTTATATACCTGATTCTGTGCGTCATAGCTCAGAGAAGCAAACCGTTCAAATGTATTTGAATTTTTATTCCACTGCTTCAACTCAAATCCTGCATTAGCCACATTTTCTCCAAAATTATCACTTTTGCTTATTTGTATCTCAGTTCCATGAATCCACTTTACCTGAGTATATAATTTCATAACATCTGGATCCCATACCCACGTTCCTTCAGTCTGATTAGAACCCGAACCAGTTTTTATTGCTAAAGCTGTAAACCTGCCACACTGACTCCCGGTTACGTTAGTTAAAGGCATATCCGATGATCCGTTCAAAGGGCCAGTAAAATAAAAACTTTGTCCTCCATATACAACTGCCGTACCGCCAGTCTGCGTTGCTGTTGTTCCTGCAATATGTATAGTAACATCACTGTTAAGAGGTATATTGACCGTTGCACCATTTCCTGCATCAAATTTAACAGTATTTGTAATTTGAATATTATTTGCTATATCTAAACTAGCAGAAAAGCTTGCTTCACTACCATCCGAAGCTGAACTAGGATTAAATTTTGCATATCCAGGTTCCGGCAAAGCGACTATCCTTCTGCAGATATTCATTATGTTAGTGCCATATGTTCCTCCAAAGGCAGCATTGAATCCTGACTCACTGAATCCATTCCAGTCCCCGCTGTAGGCACCGCTCAAAAATATATGTGTCAGCAAATATTTAACATCATCATTAGTAAGATAACTGTCATTAGGACATATTGCTGCTTTTAAATCATATCCTGGAGCAAATTCTCCTGTAGCACCGGGTCCTCCAAAACCATAGTACATAAGTTTTCTTACAGCTTCGTTATTTTCAATAACCTCGGCAACATACTGCCCGTTTGGCGGAGTATTCTTACTTGATTCAAGACAGTATGCCCACTGTCCGTTATATTTTGTCGAATATGTACTCCATCCCTTCAAGCCTGGTACTTTTCTTGCCCACCATTCCGGATAGCGAATATTTTTTACTCTGGTAAATTCGTGCGGTATGCTGCTGTCCCATGCCTTTACACTGATCTGATTACTAAACGACAGGGAAAGCATCGTCAGGAGCACCATTACTGTTTTGCAAATTACAGAAAACATTGATTTCTTCTTCATAAATACGCTTATCCTTTACTATATTTGCCTTTTATCGTCGTGCTTAGGACTATTTATTATGATGCAAGTTTAAAACATCAATTTACTTACTTCTCTGATGTTGGTATTACATTCAAATAACTGAATAACCATTCAAATAAAAAAGACAATCTTTCGATTGCCTTACTTATGGTTTGAATATCCATTTTAATTTATACATATTTAAAACTACTTTTCATACCCACCATAGCTATATCTTCTATGTTCACCCATTGAATTGCCTGTACAGCTATAATCGCTTTCTAATTTATTGATTGCATCTCTTGATGAAACAGTTGACTCTACCCTAAAACCACAGTGTTTGCATTCAGCCCAGTAAACCCATACTTTCGGCGGTTGAACCGGTTTATTTTCACTGCTTCCACCTGTATTTCCACCTGTGCTTCCGCCCGTTGATCCTCCAGTATTTCCGTCTGATGACGAACCACCTGAGCTTGAACCACCGCTGTTTCCTCCGGTTGATCCTCCACCTGAAGGCTTATTACTACCGCCTGTGTTTCCTCCAGTCGCTCCGCTGTTCCCTCCTGCTGTTCCTGACGAATTAGAAGAACCTGTTCCGCCTGACGATCCTGAACCGCTGCTTACTACCTTATTCCCTCCAGCATCTGTTTTCTTCTTAACTGTATTCTTTATACTCTTTGTCCCATCTGGATTAGTAACTTCTTCCTGTACTACCACCTCATCAGAAGCTACTGCCGGCGGTGCAGTAACAGTTACTTTTACATCTTTTTCAGTTTTGTTTTCATATTTGTCCTGAATAGACGCTTTTAATGTATATTCACCTGGCACATTTGCATCTATACCTGAAAGATCAAATGTATAATCACTTATTTCAGAAAAATCAGTAACTGGCAGCAGTGATTTAAAATCAAAAGTATTTAAATCTGTTCCTTGCAGGATTTCTATGTTTTCAGGTGCTGTCATGGATGGGGCTTTAGTATCCTTTACCTCTACCTTCTGTTTAAAAGTATCCCCGTCATATTTTAACTCAATGGTATATTTTCCAACAGCCGGATATTCTTTTTCTTCTACACCTGTGACATTGCCTGCTTCATCCTTGATTTCAACCTTTTCATTTTTTAAATCCGAAGTAATTTTTGTGTTATGCTGCAGAGTATGAACATCTTCTTTATCCAGCCCATTCGTTTTGACCAGATTTTCAAATTTTGGTTCATATTGTTCACCATATTCAACAGTAATCGTCTTACTGTTCTTTAATAAAAGCTCCGGCGCTGTATCTCTAAGTGCCCAGTAAGTACCACCCCCAACAGCCGCAATAATAACCGCTGCAGTTACACCTGCAGCAATTTTTTTATTTTTTGTATCCAAGTATTTTTCAATAACCTTCATTTTACCTCATTCTCCTTATCCCTAATTTTATTATATATATCTATTTAATTTTTTTCAATCTGCTTAGACAATATAGAAACTCTAATACCTCTATATTATTTGATTTCAATACTATGAATTTTGAGAAAATAATAATTCTTAGCTTTATATATCAATCCGCCGAGATGGGGAGTTCTCTACTGTTTATTTACAGGCGAATTAATTACAACAAAAAATGTACCAGTGACTGGTACATTACTTCATATATTCTGTTTAGGAATATCTCTGTTTCCTATATACTTCTGTATGATACCATATTATCACTTTTTTGCTCCACCGTCAACGACAACTTTCCGACACCATTTCCGCCAACTTTCCGACACTGTTTCCGCCAAACGGTTCTTATTTTCATAAATTTTATCATTATATTAGTTATTTGCCTAAATTTTTTCTCATTTTATAAATTTATACCAATGAATTTTAACCCCTTGACAAGCTTATTTTTTTGAACTTTTTTGAAATTTTTATATATATTTTTCTTATTAAAATCCGTTTTTTAGGTTTTTAAAGTTTTTTTGCAATAAATTTTTTATTTCGCAAAATTTTTATCTGTTTAAACGTACTGCTGTCTTTTCAAATACACATCCTGAGTATAATAGTTTTTTGTATATTTGTCGTAATGATACAGTACCAGTTTTATGTCATACAGGCTGCAGAAATTTATCACTTCTACAAGCGCCACTGTCAGTCCTGTTACATAGACATCCAGCTCGATATCTCTATATTCACGAACCCCATGTCTCTTCATTAATGCATCGACTGCCTTTTTAATTGACATTTGCATATAGTACATATTTTTAACATCTCTAAGTTCTCTATTAAAAATACATCCTTCTATATCTTCAAATTTATGTCTTCCTTTAAACAGCTCAACAACTATTCTTTCCATTCCTGTCACCTCACCTTTAACATTTGTACCAGTCACTGGTACATTTTTTATACTAAGGATCCATTAACCTGGATCTTCTTTTCGTATTTCTCAAGCAATTCAATAGACTCATCTAACAGAACAGTTAACTCTTTCAGTATGTACCTTGATTATTTATTATCTCATTCTTGATCACGTCATCTAAATATTCAACTTCTTCAACTTCCATGACATCCGTAACCCCTAGTATTGTTTCAACAAAGATACACCCGTAATTGTACAGATGACACTTTACAATTGTATCGTTATAGCCGTTTCTCAACGAGGGAGTGTTTACATATTCTTCATAACTTATTGCCTTTATTGTATTGCACATTTTTACTGTCTCCTTTACAAGTTTAAATTCAAATCATCATCATATTATTAATAATTATCCAATTAAAATATACACTTGTACGCTGTTGCAAAACCGCTTAACAGACTCAGCATAGTAAATACAAGCATTTTTGATTCCAGCCTAATATCACCCACTCCCTTCATCTTGCTAATAACTACTAAAAAACCAATCAATCCATTTGTCAGAACTATCGCAATCAATACGGCCAGATCGTCATTCCAGTCATCTTTATATTTTCCTTGCTTTCTTTATGTACCAGTCACTGGTACATTCTTCCTTTGTTAATTTACTCATCTTTCTTTTTTATCCTCTATTAAAATAGATTTCTTATATTGCTGCACTCTTTAATCATAACAATCATTTCATTTGCTTTTTCTTCTACTGTGTTACAAAATCCATCAACTGCTTTTTCTTTATCTATGTCAGCTTGGAATATATATTCTTCGCTACTTGCACAATAAGGCATCAAATAATTAATTGTACATACATTATCGGATACTGTGATATTTGTAATTTCTATTTCTTCATTTTTCAATGGTTTGAATACTTTTTTCCAATACTTCTCTAACTTTTTATCTGGTGAAATAGTATTTCTGTTTTGTGGATCATCATTTTTACCAGGTTTAACTCCAATACTCATCAAATGTGATTCTAAATCATTTTCAGACCATTCAATAATCTTAAAATTATATACATCAGCATTTTTTCCAAAAACAACTTTATTTTTTAAGTTACTAAGATGCTTTTCTGCACCTTTTAGTGTTTTAAAAATTTTCGGCTTTTGCATATTAAAATAGCTGCTTGGATAAAGATAACATCCCTCCATATCACTATATGCTCTTGCATAAATATCCCTATCATATTTGATTACATACATTTTCATTCCACCTCTTTTTCTAACTATCTTCTAAAACACTTTTTAGTATCGAACGCACATAACCATATGCTCTCTCACGTTCCTTCTGTTCTTCTCTTGTATATCTGTCATAAGAATAACCATGAGCATTGGTTTTTCCATAACCACGAAAACACAATTTCCTGCTTGTTATTGAATAATAATATGTAAATTCAAATTTAAACTCTTTATATGTGACATATATACGATCTATATCATTGCCATATATGCTTATTTCAATGTCTGAATCAATTTTGTTAATTTCCTCTTGAATATGCTCTTTTATTAATAATGCATATTTTTCTTCATATTTTTCCAGTTCAGTTCTAAATTTCTCGATTTTATTCATTTCAATTCCTCTTTTTATTCAGCCTCATCATAGAGTTCACTAACATGATAAACAACCATAGCATCATTAAATGCTTTATCT
>Ga0129315_1000221_pt1 | contig 60467 bp, 59 predicted proteins | sample Cm827metagenome_FD_94432 | JGI IMG/M metagenome (GOLD analysis project Ga0129315, IMG submission 94432) | Eastern black-and-white colobus group fecal microbial communities from Wisconsin, USA - Cm827 metagenome | ecosystem: Host-associated > Mammals > Digestive system > Large intestine > Fecal... | reverse complement strand
TGGAACCTTAATAAAATAGTCAAAGCTATAGGAGAAAAAACCAATCCACAAGCCTATGATTATCATATAGTAAAAAGAAATTTTTGAACACTAATTACCATGTGTTCATTATACAAGGAGGAACTATGAAAATATTATTATTAATGAAAACTGTTCCTGACACAACAAATGCAAAAATCGATCCAGAAACTAATAACCTCATTAGAGATGGTATAAAAACAGTTATAAATCCATCAGACTTATGTGGTTTAAAATTTGCATTAAATGTTAAGGAACAAGTTGGTGATGATGTTGAAATTTCTGTTTTAACAATGGGTCCACCAAGTGCAGAAAAGTTTTTACGTGACTGCATTCAAATGCGCGCTGAAGAAGCATATCTACTAGAAGGACTTGAATTTAAAGGTTCTGATACAATTGCAACTTCTTATGCACTATCTGAAGCGGCAAAGAGCATTGGGGATTTTGATATAATTTTTGCCGGCGACCAAACAATGGACGGAGACACTGGTCAAGTAGGTTCACAAGTTGCTTATAGACTTGGAATGAATCAGGTTACTTATATAACTGACATTAATTATGTAGACGGAGAATTTGAAGTAAAAAGAGATATTGGTGAAGGCGTTGAAACTGTAAGATTAAAAACTCCTTTTCTAGCTACTGCACTTAAGGGTTCAGTTAGCAAACCTTCTAAATTTGCTCTTAAAAGAAGTAAAATAGCTAAAGAAAAAGAAATTCATGACTTAACTTGCAAAAGCCTTGGTTTAGATTTAAATAAACTTGGACAAGATGGATCACTTACAATTGTAAAAAATTTAAGTGCACCTGAAAAATCTGAAACAGGTGTAATTATAGATGAAGGCTCACCAGAAGCAAATGTAGATAAAGTTATAGATATTCTTGTGGCAAATAAAATTTTAGTGTAGGTGATAATATGAAAAAAGGAAATATTTGGGTAATAAATGAATCTCATGACAATTCACTTTCACTAACTTCAGCAGAAATTATGTCTAAAGCTAAAGAGCTTGCCACTGAATTAGATAAAGAAGTTATTGGAATTGAATTAGGTTTTGAAAACGACAAAATTGTAGAAGAACTAGGTCACTTTGGTGCTGACAAAGTAATTCAAGTAAATGATGAGCTGCTTAAAAACTATACAACACTAGCTTATGAAAAAGTGCTAGCTAATTTAATAGAAAAATATAATCCAGCAATTATAATGCTCCCAGCTAGTCACAATGGTCGTGATTTAGCAGGTAGAATATCTGTATCAGAAGAAATAGGACTTGTAGCAGATTGTTCAAAAGTTGAACTAACAGAAGATAAAGAAGACATAATGTGGGTTAGACCTTCCTTTGATGGTAAGTTATTCTGCGATGTTAGAATTCTTTCAGATACTATGATTGCTACAATTGGTAGAGGAGCTTTTGTTAAAGCAGATTATGATAAGTCAAAAAAAGCTGAAGTAATTAAAGAAGAATCAGGACTAACTAAAGATGATTTAAAGACTAAGTTTATGTCATTTGAAGAATCTGACACTGATCCTTTACTAGATAAATTATTAAATTCAAAAGTTGTTGTAGCTGGCGGCAGAGGTCTTGGTGGACCAGAAAACTGGCACCTTGTCGAAGAACTTGCCGATGCACTTGGTGGATCAGTTGGAGCAACTAAAGCAGTAGCTGACCTTGGATGGTGTGACAAAGCCCTTCAAGTAGGTGTTACAGGTGCACAAGTAAAACCTGATTTATACATTGCACTTGGTATCTCTGGAGCTATCCAACATACTAAGGGAATGGAAGACTCCTCTACTATAATAGCAATTAATAATGATCCAGACGCTGCTATATTTAAAACAGCACACTTTGGTATAGTAGACGATTTATTTAATGTAGTCCCTGGACTTATTGAAGAAATTAACAAAAGAAAATAATATTTTCTTATAAACCTTGGCAATCGCCAGGGTTTATTTTTTTACAAAAAAAGAACCTAACTAAGCTAAATTAGGTTCTAATAGTATGATTATTATATTTTTTTATTATTTATTTTGTCAATTTTTTATTTATTATTTTAGAATAGAATTTCTATAAGTTTCATTGCTGCTGGCATAAGAATTACAGTTAATAATCCTGCTACAGCAATTGAAAGTCCGCTCATTGCTCCTTGGATTTCTCCAAGTTTTCTTGCTTCAGAAGTACCAACAGCATGGGATGAAGTTCCTATTGCAACACCTTGTGCTGTGGGGTCAGTTATTCTGAAGATTTTCATAATAACAGGTGCTATAACAGCGCCTGTAACTCCTCTTAATACTACAAGTACCGCTGTTATTGCAGTGTTTCCGCCATATTCTTCTGATAAGGATAAAGCTATCGCAGTTGTAATTGATTGAGGTGTAGATGATACTACGATATTTTCATCTAAACCTCTAAATTTAGATGCAATTATTGCAAATGCAAGGGAAATAATTGAACCTAAAATAGTGCCAGTAAGGATAGGTATTAAATTTTTCTTTAGCTCATTAAAGTTTTCAAACAAATCTACTACCATAGCAACTGTTGCAGGCGCTATAAAGAACATTATAAAATCTCCGCCCTGTTTATAATATTCATAAGGAATACCCGTAACCTTTAAAAATATTATACAAAGTGCTATAGAAATCAAAAGGGGATTTGCAAGAGGAGTTTTTAACTTACTATTTATAAATTTACCTATCTCGTAAGTTGCAAATGTTAAAATTATACCAAAATATTTATTATCTAACATTGTTCCTCCTTTGCAATATTTCTATTATTTTTCCTGTAAAGCCCATAGTAATAGCAGTCCCTAAAACAACTATAATAACAAGAGTTAAAGTCTTTCCTCTAATTTCATCATAGCTGTTAATTATACCTACTCCTGCTGGCACAAATAATATCGCTAAATTGTGAAGTATGCCATTTGATGTCTTTTTTACATCATCAGGTTCTATAATTTTAAAGGCGAAAGCTATGAAAAGATAAATCATCCCATACACTGCTTCTGGAATAGGAAAATTAATAAAATGTTTAGTTATTATCCCTAAAAATAAGCATACGCAAAGGATAACAAATTCTTTTAAATAATTCATAGTTACCTCCTATTTAAAAATTAGTTGTTTCTTATTTTTTTAATTTCTTCAATAAATAGAGGCAAAATCTTTGCACAGTCTCCAACGATACCAATATCTGCCATTTCAAATATAGGAGCATCTTCATCTTTATTAATTGCAACAATGAAGCCTGAGTTTTCAATACCGGAAACATGTTGTACAGCTCCACTTAATCCACATCCAATGTAAAGTTTTGGGGAGACAATTTTACCAGATTGTCCGATTTGAGAGCTCTTAGGAAGTACTCCATCATCAATTACTGGTCTTGTTCCAGAAATTGGTGCATTAAATACATCTGCAAGTTCTTTTACAAGTGGAAAGATTTCATCTGATGATGCTCCTCTACCACATGTAACAATAATTGGTGCATCTTCAAGATTAATTTCCTCTTCATTTGATGTGACAATGTCTCTAATAATTGCTTTTAAGTCTTTAAGTTCTTCGATATTTTCTTCTACAACTTCACCTTTACCATTTAAGTCGTCTCTCTTATTAAATGCTCCAGATCTAGTTGTAATAACTCTAGGTGCTTTTTTAATAGTAGATACATTTAAAACTGTTGCACCATATGCTGGTGTAATGTATTCTACTTCCTTTTCATTTATTTTAATATCCATTACATTTGTAACTGAAACCGTATTAAGATTTGCAGCAACATTTGCTGCAATGTCTTTTCCATCAAGTGTTCCAGGGATAAATATATCTTCAACTTCATAATTTTTTGCTATTTCTGTTAATACATTTGAATATTCTTCCATATTGTAATTTTCTCTAGCAACAATTAAAATTTTATCTGCTCCAGCAGCTTTTAAGACATTAACTTCTTCATCAGATATTTTTTCTAATACTAAAGCAAAAGACTCTACTGAATTTTCCTTTGCGATTTCAGAAGCTTTTGATAAAGTTTCTAAGCTTAGTTTTACAGGTGTCGAATCCTTTAGCTCTATATATGTCAATATATTTTTCATATTTCCTCCTATAAAACTTTTTGTTCAACCATTAATTCAATGGCTTTTTGTACAGTAGTTTCTACATCTTCTTCTTGAATTTTAACACCAGCTTGTCTCTTTTCTGGTTCTATATCTTTAATTTCTTCAAGAATTAAATCAAATTCTACATTTTCAACTTCGATGTCTTCGATTTTTTGTCTTCTAGCTGCCATTTTACTTTTTATAGTAGGATATCTAGGCTCGTAATTTGGTTTTGCAATTGTAACGACACTTGGAAGAGTAGTTTCAACTTCTCTATATCCACCATCTATTTCTTGTTTAGAAATTAATTTGTCTTTATCTTTTGTCATTTCAATTACAGATGTTACTACACCTAAATTTGCTTTATTTGCAAAGTAAACTCCAACTTGTGAAGCCTCTTTGTCAGTTGTTTCTTTTCCAAAGCATACTAAATCAAATGCACCAAGTTCAGCTTCTAGCTTTTCCTTTGAATTAAGAAGTATTTCTGTAATGATTTTTGTATCAAGATTTTTATAATCTTCACATTTAATTAAATAAGCTTTATCTGCTCCAACTGCTAGACAGTTTTTAAGTGAATTTTTCACGTCTTCTCCACCAATTGAAACTACAGTAACTTGTCCTTCTACTTCTTCTTTTAATCTTACTGCCATTTCAAGCGAGTAAGTATCAAAAGCATTTACAACAGGCGTGATGCCTTCTGTAGCTGCTCTGTCATCTGCAACAGAAACAGCTACTGAGTCATCAGGCACTTCCTTTATACAAACTAATATATTCATCTATTAACCTCTCAATAAACTATTTGCAACAACAATTCTTAAAATTTCATTAGTTCCTTCAAATATTTGGAAAATCTTAGCATCTCTTAAAAGTTTTTCAACTGGATACTCTCTAGAATAACCATAGGCACCAAATACTTGAATAGCCTCTTCAGCTACTCTCATTGCAATATCAGATGCATAGCATTTAGCTATTGCAGATTCTCTATTATATGAAAGACCTTCGTCCATTCTTGTAAGTGCATGAGCAACCATTTGTCTTGCAACTTCTGTTTGTATATCCATGTCCGCTAATTTAAATTGCAATGCTTGATTTTTAAGAACTGGAGCACCAAATTGAATTCTTTCGCTGCCATATTTTTTAGCTTCGTCAATACCTCTTTGAGCAATACCAACTGCTATACAACCCATCCAAGCTCTAGCTTGATCTAAAGTCTTCATAGCAATTTTAAACCCGTCTCCTTCGTTTCCAATTAAATTTTTAGCAGGAATTCTACAATCTTCAAGTACAACATCAGTAGTATTTGAAGTTCTAATTCCCATTTTGTCTTCTTCTTTACCTGCACTTAATCCAGGAGTTCCTGCTGGTATTAAGAACATTGATAGCCCTTTAACTCCCTTTGATTTATCAGTAGAAGCTGTAATACAGTAATAAGATGCAACTGCACCATTAGTTATAAAGCATTTTCTTCCATTAAGAACATATTCATCGCCATCTTTAACAGCTGTTGTTGTGCCAGAGCTTGCATCAGAACCTGCTCCTGGTTCTGTAAGACAAAATGCTCCAAGTCCACCTTCCATAGTTACATCAGCAATGTAATTTTTTTGTTCTTCATTTCCTGCAATTAATACTGGTTTCATGCCAAGACCTGATGCTGAAATTGTAGTTGCAAATCCTGAATCAGCCTTTGCCATTTCTTCAAATAAGGCTGCAATATCAACTCTAGAAAGACCAGGTCCCCCTAGCTCTTCAGGAACTTCAAGGGCAAAATAACCTTGTTCCTTTGCCTTTTCATATAATTCTTCTGGCCACTCACCAGTGCGGTCAGCTTCCTTACAAACTTCTACTACTTCTTTTTCACAAAAGTTTCTTACATCAAGAAGCAAATCCTTTGCTTCTTCTGAAATTAAATATGCCATTTTATCCCCTCTTTATATAAATTAAATTACTTTTTCTGGATTTAAAATTAAGTTAGGATCAAATACTTTTTTAATTCCTCTCATTAATTCAGTATTTACATCCCCTTCAAATTTACTTAAGAATTTCTTCTTACCAAACCCAATTCCGTGCTCTCCAGAAATTTGTCCACCAAATTCATAAGCCTTTTCATATATGTCATGCATGAAATCATCAACTTGTTTAATAAATTCTTCTCTTTCCATGTCATTTGAACAAGTATAAATGTGTAAGTTTCCATCTCCAGCATGACCAAATGATTTAACTTCAAAATCATATTTCTTAGCTTCTTCATTAACATAATTTACATATTTAGCAATCATATTAATTGGTACAACTACATCACATTCGTCAAGAAGTTTAGTTTGAGATTCAATAGCTTCTAAGAAAGATGATCTAGCAGCCCAAGCTTCTTTTATTTTGTTTGGTGTATCAGCTACAAGAACATCAATAGCTCCAGCTTCAAGTAAAACTTCAGCAGCTTGCTCAATAATATCATTAAGTTGGTCTTCATCTTCTCCATCAAAAGTAATTAATAGATATGCACCAATATCAATTCCTTCTAGTTCCTTAGGGAAAGTTGACTTTCCAATATATATTTCAGAAAGATTTACAATTTCCTTTTCCATAAACTCAATAGCTTGTGGATTTAAATTAGCATTAAATAAGCTTGAAACTGTTGAGATACAGCTGTCAAGATCTTCATAAGGAACTATTAATGAGATTGTTTCCTTTGGTGCTGGAATAATTTTTAAAGTAAGTTCAGTAATAATTCCAAGAGTACCTTCAGAACCAATCATTAAATCTTTTAGTGAATATCCAGTAGATGTTTTAGAAACAGTAGCACCAAAATTTGTGATTTCTCCAGTAGGTAGAACAACCTCCATTGAGCGCACATAATTTCTAGTAGTACCGTATTTAACAGCTCTCATACCACCAGCATTAGTTGCAACATTTCCCCCTAAAGTTGCAAATTTTTCACCTGGATCTGGTGGATACATATAACCTTTAAGTAGACAATCTTCAGCTAAATCATTAAGAAGAACACCAGGTTCAACTTTAACAACCATATTTTCTTCATCATATTCTAAGATTTTATTCATTGATTGCATATTAATCATAACGCCGCCATGTCTTGCAACACCAGCCCCAGTAAGACCAGTACCTGCTCCTCTTGGTATAACTGGAATAACATTGTCGTTACAAATCTTTACAATCTTAGATATCTCTTCTGCATTTGTTGCGTCAACAACAATATCTGGTTGGCCTTCGCCATAGATAGGCATTTCATCGTGGAAAAAATCAATATTAATCTCTTCCCCAACATAAACTTTTCCATTTACCGATGATTTTATCTCATCAATTATTTCTTCTGTAACAGAATTATATTTAGTCATTAAATCCTCCTTAAAAACTTTTATAAATATCTATAATTATATAACGATTTAAAAAGCATTTTAACGTTTTCAATATTGACATAACTTGAATATTTAATACATTTATTGACTTTTAATCAACTTATAAATATAATAATCTATATAGAGGTGATATTATTGCTCTCCTTCAGAGAAGTATTTAAAATGTTAATTGATTTAACAAATACAAAATTATCTACAATTGCATACCATCTTGCCTATGACATATCTTATATAAGTAAGTGGAATAGTGGCAAAAAGTTGCCTTCCTATAAAAATATTAATGAGATTAATAATAAACTTGCAGATATGTTTTCTATCTCTTTAATAGAAGAAAATAAAATTGATGATTTTCTCAGAATATTTAAAATAAATAACCGAGAAATGATTAGAGAAAACGCAGACGACTGCTTAAAACCTCTTATATACAAACTTCTTAGCGACTCATATAATTCTATAAATTCAAATAACCACAGCGATATTCAAAATAGCACTAAATTTATATTTAAGAATAATTATTCAAATGACGAATTTAAGGAAATCTTCAAAAAATTAATTACAAGTAATTCAAAACTTGATATTTGGGCAACATTTGATATTTCAAGTCATTACTGTAAATTACTACTTAATGTACTTAATAAAGCTTCAAAAAAAGAAACAGTTATAAATTTTCATGTTTTTTGCAAAAAAAGCAATATAAACAAAACAGAATTTTTAAAATTTATAACAGCTAATTCATCTATTAATATTGAACTCTATGAGAGTAATAGGGAAATTACATCAGATTTTATATTAGTAAAAGATATAATGTATTTAATGATAAATGATCAAGAAAATGAATTTTACACAATGTCCTATGGAAATGAAATAGATACTTTATTTGAATTTACATCTTATATAAATAATTTATTTGAAAGCACTAATAAAATTATAAACCTTGCAAACTCTAAGGAAATTGCACAAACAAATTATAGGAAATACTTTTATTCAGACAATGAATTTTTATTCTTGTCAAATTATGGATTTGAATTTTTAATACCAAATTATGTCCTAGATGATATATTAATTCTTGAAAGAAAAAATTATAAAGAGAAAAAAGAAGAAATAGAAGATATTAAATTCCTCTGGAGTGAATTATTTATTAATTCCAATATTAATTTTTTAACAACTAGAAGAAACCTTTTAAAATATTTGGAAACTGGAGATATTTTGTATTGCTCCATTAAAACAAATTTAAATCAAGATTATTTAAAAATTCACCTTAAAAATATTATTGATACTATGAAAAATAATCCAAAAATAAATTTCTATATAATTAACGACGACAGATTTTTAAAAGCACATGGATTAGATAAATTTAACTTTTTCGTAAATGAAAATAACATGTATTTCAAAAAAACTAACCACAGCAGCTTATCTCCAATATCAATAGTAGAAGATGTAGAAGTACACAATAATATTTACATGGCATTACACGAAATAATGAATAGCCCCTTTAGCAAAAAATATTCAGCAGATGAATTAGAAGATTTCTTTTCAAAATATTCTAAAGTTTTTCAAAAAATATCAGATAAAAACATATAAAAAACCCAGAGCCTAAACTCTGGGTTTCATTTTATTTATGAAGTTTAATTATTTAACTTCTACGCCAGCTCCAACTTCTTCAAGTTTAGCTTTGATTTCTTCAGCTTCGTCTTTAGAAACTCCTTCTTTAACTGCTTTAGGAGCTCCGTCAACAACTGCTTTTGCATCTTTAAGTCCAAGTCCAGTAATGTCTTTTACAACTTTGATAACTTTAACTTTTTCTTGTCCTGCTTCTGTAAGAACTACGTCAAATTCAGTTTTTTCTTCAGCTGCTGCTGGTGCTGCTCCGCCTGCTGCTGGTGCTGCTGCTACTGCTGCTGGTGCTGCTGCTGATACTCCAAATTCTTCTTCTAGAGCTTTAACTACTTCTGATAATTCTAAAACTGTAAGTGTTTTAATTTCTTCAATAAGATTTTGTACTTTTTCTGACATTTTTATTCCTCCGTTATTTTAATTATTTTTAATTTAATGTCGCATAATATAGATTATGCTGCTTCGTTTTCTTTCTTTTCTGCGATTTGAGCAATAACTCTTGCAAATCCAGATAATGTTCCATTAAGCACATTTGCAAGTCCTTGGATTGGTGCATTTAAGCCACCAAGTACTTGTGCAATAAGAACTTCTTTAGATGGTAATTTAGCAAGTGCGTCAACTTCATCAAGTGATAGTATCTTTCCATCTACAAATCCTGCTTTAATTTCAAGTGCTTCGTGATCTTCTGCAAATTCTGCAGAGATTTTAGCTGCGCTTGCAGGGTCTTCATTTCCAAATGCAATGGCACTTGGTCCCTTTAATATTTCGTCAAATCCATCAATTCCTAGATCTTGGAATGCACGTCTCATCATTGTATTTTTGTAAACTTTGTAATCTACATTAGCTTCTCTGTACTTACTTCTAAGTTCAGTAACTTCTTCTACACTAAGACCTCTGTAATTTACAAGAACGATTGATTGTGCGCCCTCTATCTTTTCTTTGATTTCATCTACTAGGGCTTGTTTTGATTGTAATTTTTCTTCTTTCAATTTGTCACCCCCAAAAATAAAAAAATCTCACGCCGCTCGTGAGATTAAAAAATTCATGATAAAAATTCCGAATTCTCAACCTCGGTAGGATATTAAGGCATTGCCTCCTACTGTCTGCGGCTATTAACATAGATATTATACATAGCTTGTTTTAATTTGTCAAATACTTTTTTAATTTTTTTCATTTTTATTATTTCAAAATAAGTATATCATTAAATTTTTCTTTTTCAATAATTTATACTAAAAACGGTCAACCTTTATATTTATTAGATTGACATTTATTATCTCTAGTGTTATCTTTATATAAGTTAAATCATCTTAGGAGGAGATTAATGAAAAATTTAAAGACAAATGATTTAGTTCTGTGTGCTTTATTTGTTGCACTAATTGCAATAGGAGCTTTTATAAAGATTCCTATACCAGTAGTTCCTTTTACACTTCAGTTTTTGTTTACTATGCTTGCAGGTCTTCTATTAGGTCCTAAGCTCGGATTTATTTCTGTTTTAGGTTACATAATAATAGGACTTATTGGAATTCCAATTTTTACTGAAGGCGGAGGAATTGCTTATATTTTTAAACCAAGTTTTGGTTATATTATTGGCTTTGCCTTTGGAGCTTATATAACTGGCAAGATTGCCCACGAAAGTCCAAGACCAAGCATCCAAAAACTTTTAATCGCAAATTTTGCAGGTCTTATTGTCGTATATTCTTTTGGAATGATTTATTACTATTTAATTAGTAATTATTATTTGAATTCACCTATTGGAGTGTGGAGTCTTATTTTATACTGCTTTATTTTAGCAGTTCCTGGCGATATTGTTTTATGTTTATTTGGTGCAGTCTTAGGAAAGAGACTTATACCAGTTTTGAAGAGAAGTTATTATTAGGAGGTTTATTTTGAGTAAAAATATTTTTATTACTGGCACAGGCACTGATATTGGAAAAACCTATGTTGCAGGCCTACTTGTAAAGAAATTAAATGAATATGGTTTTAAATCAGCTTATTATAAAGCTGCAATGAGTGGAAATATTAAAGATGAAAATGGAAAATTAATTCCAGGAGATGCAAAGTTTGTAAAAGATATATCTAAAATAGATCAGCCTCTTGATGAAATGTGTCCCTATGTTTATGAAGTTGCAGTATCCCCACACCTTGCATCTAAAATCGAAGGCAATCCAGTAGACTTAGATGTGGCTTATGATAATTATGAAAAAATTAAAAATAAATATGATTACATTACATTAGAAGGATCAGGAGGAATTCTTTGTCCTCTTCACTTTGATGATAATAGCAAAATTTATTTACAAGATTTTATTAGAAAATGCAATCTCTCTTCTATATTAGTTGCAGATACAGGACTTGGCACAATTAACGATGTAGTTTTAACAGCTTATTATATGAAAAATAATGATTTACATTTAAAGGGTATTATTTTCAACAATTACATTGAAGGAGACCTTATGCATGAAGATAATATAAAAATGTGCGAATATTTAACTGGACTTAAGACTTTAGCCCGAGTTAAAAAAGGCGACAAAGATATTGATATTTCTAAAGAAGTATTTGAGTCTTTATATGAATAGGAGGATTTAAATGATTTGGTATCCATATGAACAATTAAAAACAATGAGAGATCCTATAAAGGTTGTTGATGCAAAGGGAGTTTATCTTTACACAGAAGGCACTAAACTTATTGATTCTGTTTCTTCTTGGTGGAGTGTTATTTTTGGTTATAAAAATAAAGAGTTAAATGAAGCGATTAAAAAGCAAGTTGACAATTTTTCACATATTATGCTTGGTGGACTTACCCACGAACCTGTAAGGAAATTATCTGATAAATTAAAAGAATTCTTACCAGGTGACTTGGACTATCCATTCTTCTCTGATTCTGGATCTGTTGCTGTTGAAGTTGCACTTAAAATGGCTTTGCAGTTTTATGTTAATCAAGGAATTAATAATAGAACTATGATTTTATCTCTTAATAATTCTTACCACGGAGATACTTTTAAGACAATGGAAGTTGGCGACGACGAGGATTATCACTTTGTTCTAAATGCCTATGGAAAAAGCCCCTATGTAGTTCACATTCCTACAGAAATTGATGCATTAGAAAAAGCTTTTGAAAAGTATGGCGACAAATTGAATTCATTTATTGTAGAACCTCTACTTCAAGGTGCTGGCGGAATGAGAATGTATGACATTTCATTTTTAGAAAGAGCAAGAGAGCTTTGCGACAAGTACAATGTTCTTCTTATATTTGATGAAGTGGCAACTGGCTTTGGAAAAACCGGCCACAGATTTGTAGCTGATGTGGTTCTTCCTGATATTCTAGTTCTTGGAAAGGCACTTACTGCAGGTTACATTGGTCATGCTGCAACTGTTGCTAATAAAAAAGTTTTTGATGCATTCTATGACGATGATCCAAATCACGCATTTATGCATGGACCTACATTTATGGGAAATCCACTAGCTTGTGCTGTATCTCTTAAAGCTATAGAAATTTTTGAAAGAGATAATTACATGGATAAGGTAAAGCATATTGAAGAAGTTGAAAGAGATGAAATGAAGGGATTCTCTGACGATAGAATTAAAGAAATTAGAATTATGGGAAATGTGTGCTGCATTGAGGTTAAAGATTCAAAAACTCTTAAAGGCTACCAAGATTTTGCCTATGAAAGAGGAGTTTTTGCAAGACCTTTTATAAAATACATTTACTCAATGGTTCCTTATATTATTAGTGATGATGAACTTAGAAAAGTTTTGAGAACTATGAAACTATGGTTTGAAAGATAAATTAATAATTAAGTGATTTTTATGAGATGGACTGTCCACGCTGGATAGTCCTTTTTTATGTTTTCGAAACTGTCATCGAGTTTATCTTTTTTCAAAAAAATGATCTCTAAAGTTAGTTTTACTAAAACTTTAGAGATCATTTTAATTTAGTATTTCAGGTGTTTTTATTTTTCCATTAATTTTGAACCGTTAATTTTGATTCCAGGTCCCATTGTTGAAGAAACTGTAACTGATCTTAAATAACGTCCTTTAGCAGCTGCTGGTTTAGCTTTAATTATTGCTTCAGCAATTGTCTTAAAGTTTTCAGTAAGTTTTTCAACTCCAAATGATACTTTTCCAATTGGTACATTGATTATAGCAGCTTTGTCAACTCTATATTCAACTTTACCAGCTTTAGTTTCATTAACAGCTTGAGCTACATCAAATGTAACTGTTCCTGATTTAGGGTTTGGCATAAGTCCTTTAGGTCCAAGTACTCTACCAATCTTACCTACAACTCCCATCATATCTGGTGTTGCTATAACAACGTCAAATTCAAACCAGTTTTCTTGTTGAATTTTTTCAACTAATTCTTCTCCGCCTGCATAATCTGCTCCAGCTTCTTCAGCTTCTTTAATTTTTTCTCCCTTTGCAAGAACAAGAACTCTAACTTCTTTTCCTGTTCCGTTAGGAAGTACTACTGTACCTCTAACTTGTTGGTCAGCATGTCTTGGATCTACTCCAAGTCTAACTGCAAGTTCTACTGTTTCGTCAAAGTTAGCTTTAGCTGTTTTTGTTACTAATTCTAGAGCTTCATTTACATCGTAAAGATTTGTTTTGTCAACGAGTTTTGCACTCTCTTGATATTTTTTTCCTCTTTTTGGCATATTTACCTCCTTGTGGTACTACCGGGAATTCCCTCCCACTTATCTTTCTACTTCTATACCCATACTTCTTGCTGTTCCAGCTATCATTTCCATAGCTGCTTCAACGCTTGCTGCGTTTAAGTCAGGAAGTTTTGTCTTAGCTATTTCTTCTACTTGAGCTTTTGTAAGCTTTCCAACTTTTTTCTTATTAGGTTCACCACTTGCTGTGTTTAAGTTAAGTGCTTTCTTAATTAAAACAGCAGCTGGTGGAGTCTTTGTGATAAAAGTGAAAGAACGATCTTGATAAACTGTAAGAACAACAGGGATAATCATACCTGCTTGATCTTGTGTCTTTGCGTTAAATTCCTTTGTAAACTGCATTATGTTTACTCCATGAGGTCCTAGCGCAGTACCAACTGGTGGTGCTGGAGTCGCTTTTCCTGCAGGAATTTGTAATTTTACTAATGCGATGACTTTTTTTGCCATTTTATTTCCTCCTTGTGGTATATGCGGGTTTACCCTCCCACACTTTTCTTACTCTTTAATAATCTGATTGAAATCTAATTCAACATCTGTATCTCTTCCAAACAATGTAATACTTACTTTAACTTTTGCTTTGTCTGTATTTATGCTTTCAATTTTACCAACCATATCTTTAAATGGTCCATTTATAACTTTTACAAGTTCTCCAACTTCGTAGCTTCCAAATAATTCTTCATTATCTGTAACTCCAAGCATTAACACTTCTTCATCAGTTAAAGGTACTGGTTTAGACGCAGGTCCAACAAAGCCTGTAACTCCTCTAGTATTTCTAACTAGATACCAAGTTTCATCATTCATTATCATGTTTACAAGTACATAGGATGGAAACATTTTTCTTTCCTTAGCCTTGTTAACTCCATCTTTTGTTTCAACATATTCTTCCATAGGAATCTTTATGTCAAAGATTAAGTCTTCCATGCCTCTGTTTTGAACCATTGCTTCCATGTTATCTTTCACCTTTTTTTCATATCCTGAATAAGTGTGTATTACATACCATTTCGAAGCTTCATTATTATTTAGTTCTTGTCCATCCAATTATAACACTCCAATCAATAAATAAAACCAAATAAGAACATTATGATTTTATCATAAGCTAATAATAATAATGATGATAATATAACTGCTATTATTACTATTACTGAATACTTGATTACAGTATCTTTTGATGGCCATACAACTTTTTTGAATTCAGATTTCACACCTCTAAAGTATCTTCCTAGACCGCCTTTGTTATCTTCAGTCTTTTGTGTACTTTTAGTAGCCATAAATCCTCCTTACTTTGTCTCTTTGTGAGCTGTATGTTCTTTACAGAATTTACAATACTTCTTTAGTTCCAATCTTTCAGTAGTATTCTTCTTGTTTTTATATGTCACATAATTTCTGTTTTTACATTGTGTGCACTCAAGTACTACTCTATCGGCCATAAAAACACCTCCTAGTGCTAAAAAAAAGAGCCGCCTGTGGCCCTTTCTAATTTACTAAAATATACTATCACAAAAAATCCCCTTTGTAAAGATATTTCTAAGCTTTATCAGGACTTTTTTTAAATTTTTTTATAATTTTTTCCATGTCAATTATATCATTATAATCTTTAATATTCCAATTTTTTGGCATTAATGATTTATAGGGCTCTTCATTAAATCTTAAATCAATTAAAAGAACCATTCCTACGTCATCTTCTGTCCTAATCACACGACCTGCAGACTGCACTGCCTTAATCATTCCAGGATAAATATAGCTGTACTCATATCCTTTATTATATTTAATCTCGAAATGTCTTTTTAAAATATTTCTCTCATAAGATATTTTAGGTATTCCCACTGTTACAATGGCAGCTCCATTTAACCTATTGCCTATTAAATCAATACCTTCAGAAAATACGCCGCCCATTACTGCAAATCCTATTGTATTACTTGAGAATGTAAAATTTTCTAGAAATTTTTCTCTCTCCCTTTCCTTCATATCTCTTTTTTGAATTATTGCATCAGGATTTATTTCTACAAATTTATTGTAGACATCCTCCATAAAGGAATATGAAGGGAAGAAAAATAAGTAATTTCCTTTTTTTTTTGAAAATTCTAATAAATTATCTACAATTTCTCCAATTGACTCCTGTCTATCTCTATATACTGTTGAGATTTTTTTATTTCTAAGAACTAGTAAATTCTCAGAATTAAAGGGAGATTCAATTTTATAGTAATTTGTATTTTTATCTCCTCCTAGAAGCTTTCCATAGTATTTAATCGGAGTAAGTGTTGCAGAGAAAAACACAGAAGCTCTTGGTACTTTTAATATATCGTGAAATATTTCAGATATATCCAGTGATTTTATCTTTACTTCTTCATTATTTTTAATTGAAACAAAATCTTTATTGTAGTATTCCAAAATCTTTACATATTTAAATAAGTTAAAATAAATGTCAAGTGCCTCATCATAGTGCAAAGTGTCCTTGTCCTTTACGAGAAAATCATTCATTGAAAATACTGTCTTTTCAACTTCTGCATTTAATTTATAAAACTCTTCATAGGAATAATAAATATTATCTCCCAAGTTTTTAAATTCTTCTATTGCAAGTGAAAGGTGTTTTCTCGCAGTTTTCCTATTCTTTGGTATTATTTCATAAAGCAGTTCAAGTTCAGTTAAAAGAATTGAAGCTGAATACATATCTCTACCTCTATCTAGTAGATTATGTGCTTCGTCAACTAACACAGCCCACTTGAGCATTGTGTTTTCAAAGAATCTTTTTAGATAGACGCTTGGATCAAAAATGTAATTGTAGTCGCATACTATAAAGTCTGAGAAATCAAGTAAGTCCAATTGAAATTCAAAGGGACATACTATATGAAGCTTGGCAAATTTTTCAATATTTTTCCTGCTAAAGTTGTCACAATTATCAAAAATATCTATTATTGCATCATTTACTCTGTCAAAATGCCCCTTGGCATAAGGGCATTCTTTAGGATTGCATTTAACTTCGTCATTTAGACAAATTTTATCCTTTGCAGTAACTACTGTTATTTTAAGTTTTAACTTTTTATTTAAGAGTTTTTCAAGTGCATTTTTTGCAGCTTCCTTGCCTGTAGATCGAGCCACTAAGTAAAAGGCTTTATCTAACTTTTCCTCGCCTATTGCCTTAATTGTTGGAAAAATTGTAGACATTGACTTTCCTATTCCAGTTGGCGCTTCAACAAATAATTTTTTATTGTCATCTATGGTATTGTAAACTGCAACAGCAAGCTCTCTCTGTCCCTTTCTATAATTTTTAAAGGGAAACTTCATCTTCTTTATTGAATCCTGCCTTATTTCTTTCCACTCCACTATTCTCTTAGAAAATTCTAGGTATTCGAATAAAGTTCCAATAAAAAAGTCACGCAACTGGCCAAAAGTAAAGGACTTTCGTATTCTAAGAATTTCTTCAGATTCAAGTTGGTAATAAGTTAACATCACATCAATGTTATCCAGTTCTTCTTTTTTCGCATATATATATCCATAGCATTTGGCCTGTGCCCAGTGCATTTCATTTGTTTCTTTTTCAAGTTCCTTTAAATCTCTTGTAGTAGATTTTATTTCATCTATTGTGACTACATCAGATACTTCTATACCGTCTGCTCTTCCTTCAACAGTAAATGTAATATCTTCTATTTCTTCACTTGTCCTCAGAAAAACTTCTGATTTATAATTTTCTGAATATTCACTTTGAACTTTTTGATGAGCCCTTATGCCCTCAAGAGCTCTCTTATTTGAGAAAAATCTCCTGTCGATATCGCCACTTCTCTTAATAAATTCTATTAAATTTCTGACAGATATCCTTACTTCTTTCAAAATAACTCCTATTCTAAATCTAAAAAGTCTAGTTGTCTTAAAGCTTCAAATAAAATAATATTTGCTGAATTTGAAAGATTTAAACTTCTTCCAAAATCCTTAAGCATTGGTATTTTTATTGCATAATCATAATTATTAAAAATTAAATCTTCTGGAAGTCCCCTTGTCTCTGGTCCAAATACTATAAAGTCTCCGTCCTTATACTTAACATCTGTGTATAATTTCTTTGCCTTAGTTGTAGCTAGATAAAAATTTGAATCAGGATATTTTTCCAAAAGCTTATCATATGAATCATAGTAATTAATATCCACTAGATGCCAATAGTCAAGTCCTGCTCTTTTTAAATGTTTGTCATCTACTGAAAAACCAAGAGGTCTTATTAAATGAAGTCTTGTCTTTGTAAGTCCACAAGTTCTCGCAATTGCTCCTGTGTTAAAGGGGATTTCTGGTTCATAAAAAACTATATTAAGCATTGTCTTCTCCTTCTAATATTTCTAAAACACATTTTATTCCATCAAGTGCTGATGAGATTATTCCTCCTGAATAGCCTGCACCTTCGCCTATTGGATAAAGATTTTTTAATTTTTCACTTCTATAATTATTTCTATTTATTCTAATTGGAGATGAAGTTCTCGTTTCAACTCCAGTTAAGATTGCATCTTCATTTGCAAATCCATGGACTCTCTTGTCCATGTAAAGTAGCGCTGACTTTATTGCATCATTTACTGAATCTGGATAGATTTCGTTTAAATTCGATAGTTTATATCCAGGTTTAATTGTAGGCTTTACCTTTCCCAATTCAGTTGTCGCTTTATTATCTAGAAAATCTAATACCCTTTGAACTGGTGCAAGGCCACCACCTAGTTCATAGGCTTTTTTCTCTATTTCATCTTGAAATCTCATTCCGTCAAGATTTTCATTTCCAAATAAATTTCCATCAACTGTTGCAACAACTGCAGAATTTGAGTTTACTCCATCACGGTCGTGGTAACTCATTCCATTTACGCAAAGTTCATTTTCTTTAGAACTTGAATTTACAACATAACCACCTGGACACATGCAAAATGTGTAGACTGAATGAGATTTTTCCTTGTCAGTATAATTTAGCTGATAAGTTGCTGATGGAAGTTTAGCGTCACAAAATCCATATTGGGCTTTCTCAATTTCTTCTCGTAGATGCTCTATTCTAAATCCTACTGCAAAGGGCTTTTGCTCTATTAGATTATATTTGTCTAATAATTCAAAAGTATCTCTTGCTGAATTTCCAATTGCAAGCACATAAGCATCAGCTGTGTATTTATCTTTATTAGTTATAATAGAAGAAATTTCTCCATTTTCAATTTCAAAATCAATAAATTTCTCGCTAAATTTATAAGTTGACCCCATCTCTTCAATTTTATTTCTCATATTTTTAATTACTTCTCTAAGTATATCTGTTCCAATATGAGGTTTAGCTTCATATAGAATTTCTTCAGGAGCTCCATTTTCTACAAATATATCGAAAACGTGGCTCACTCTCTTGTCCTTTGAACGAGATGTAAGCTTGCCATCAGAGAAAGTCCCAGCACCGCCTTCTCCAAACTGAACATTGCTCTCTTCATTAAGTATTCCCTCTTCGTGAAGTTTTTCTATATCATTTATCCTATCATCAACAGGCTTACCCCTCTCAATTAATGTAACTTTTACACCAGTCATCGAAAGTAGATATGCAGCAAAAAGTCCTGCTGGTCCAGTTCCCACAACTACAACTGATTTAATATTATTTTTATTTACTACCTCTAATTTATCTTCAGAGTATTCAGAAATATTATTTTTAAGTTTCTTTACTATTTTCTTGTCAATTTCTTTTATATCTAGGTCAACTAAAACCTGATAGACAAAGTTTATATCTTTTCTAGCATCTATAGATTTTTTATAAATTTTATAATTGAAATCCCTCTTATTAATTATCTCTCCTATTTTTCTTTTAAGGATTAATTCATCTTTGTCATAGGGAATTTTTATATTTCTTAAAATTATCATTTAATTCACCAAAAATATTATATCATTAATTAAATTTTACTGTTTAATAAATATATAGGTGTTATAATTACAGGGAGGTGTTTCATGAAAAATATTTTACCTTATTTAAAAAGCATATTAATTGCAGTAGTTTTAGTTTTAATAATTAGGACTTTTGTCTTTAATATAGCCGTTGTAAATCAAACTTCAATGTATCCAACTCTTCATCCAAAGGATTTACTATTTTCAAATGCATTTTACAGAGTAAAAAAAGATTTTAAAAGAGGAGATATTATAATATTTAAATCCTCTTATGATAATAAACTTTTAATCAAGAGAATTATAGGACTTCCTGGTGAAACTGTAGAAATAATAGATGGAAAAGTCTATATAAATGGCGAAGTTTTAAACGAAGATTACTTAGTAGAAGATAGCTACACACTTTCAGATAAAACTAGATTTGAAGTGGCAGATGATGAACTTTTTGTCATGGGAGATAATAGAACCCCAGGAGGTTCCTTCGACTCAAGAGAATTTGGACCAATTAAAATATCAAGCATAAGATCTAAACCAATTTTTAGAATGCTTCCATTAAAGTCAGAAAAATTTATAAATAAAAATAAAGATACTGCAAAATAATCCGCAGTATCTTTTTTATTACCAAATATGCATTAAATTCTGTAAGATTAAACTTACAACTGCAATTCCTATAAAACAAGAAAATCCAAGCACAATTGGTTTTCCTCCTTTTTTTAGAAGTTTAACTATATCTGTATTAAGTCCAATGGCCGCCATTGCCATTATAATAAAAAACTTAGAAAGTTCTTTGAAGGGTTTAAATATTGACACATCATAACCCATATTCACAACAATCGTTGTAATAATACTTGCCATTATAAAATAAATAATAAAAAATGGAAAAACATCTTTTACAGAAACTCTTTCACTACTCATGTTATTCTCATGTTTTGCTCTAAAAATAGCAATTGAAAGCGTAATCGGAATAATTGCAAGAGTTCTAGTTAGTTTTACTGTAACTGCTTCATCTAAAGTTTGCGTCCCCAAGTGATAGATGCTATCCCAAGTAGAAGCTGTTGCAGTTACACTTGATGTGTCATTTACAGCAGTTCCTGCAAAGATTCCAAAGGCATGACCAGAAGTTGTAGAAAATCCAATTAAGTGACCTAATGTAGGGAATAATAATGCAGCTAATACATTGAAGAAAAATATAACAGATATGGCTTGAGCAACTTCTTCTTCAGATGAATCTATAACTGGAGCTGTTGCAGCAATTGCAGATCCACCACAAATTGAAGATCCAACACCAATAAGCGTAGCTGTATTTTTATCAATGTGACCAAATTTATACCATAAAAAGGCAATAATTAGTGATGTTGAAATTGTACTTATGATAATCGGAAGTGATTCTTTTCCTGTTTTTAGTACAACATTTAAATTCATTCCAAAACCAAGAAGGATTACTGCATATTGCAAAATCTTTTTTGAAGTAAATTTAATTCCTGCTTCATATTTCTCCTTATTTTTCATAAATATACCTATAATCATTCCCAATAAAATGGCAATAACTGCTCCCCCAACTACTGGAAATTTCTTACCTAAATAGTCGCAAATAAGTGCAATTACAAAACAAAAGAAAATTCCTCTTCCATCCTTTTTCAAAAAATTCATTCCTATCTCCTTTATAAATAATATGTATTAATTTTTACTTTATAAATTATAAACCTCTTAAATCATAAAGTATAATTATAAAACTTTACTTTATCATAAATATTTGTTATGATTGATTCGGTGATGAGATGTTAGACTTTAGAATAAAAACTTTTCTCACTGTTTGTCATTACATGAATTTCACAAGAGCTGCAGAAGAACTTAACTTAACTCAACCTGCAGTTTCAGGACATATAAAGCATTTAGAAGACTTCTATGGCACTGAATTATTTATAAGAGATAAAAAACATTTAACTCTTTCAGAACAGGGAAATATTTTATACTTATATTTAAAATCAATGGCAAATGACGAGAAAAAAATTAAAAACTTAATAGGAAATAATAATAAAAATAAAAAATCTATTTCACTTGGTCTTACTAGAACTATAGGTGAATTTACAATTTTCGACAGATTAATTGATTTTATATCTCGTGAAAAAGATCGAGATTTTTATATTTATTACAAAAATACTAAAGACATATTAGAAGATTTAGACAATGGAAAAATTGACTTTGCATTAGTTGAAGGTTTCTTAAGAGGACATAATTACTATGTTGAGAAATTTAAAAATGAAAATTATATATGTGTTGCACATAAGGATTATGAATTTAAAAAAGAAATTAAAAATCTTTCTGACTTATTAGATGAAAGAATAATAATAAGAGAAGAAGGATCTGGAACTCTTGCATTTTTACAAAATCTTCTCAACATGCAAAATCTATCAACTAATGATTTTTCAAATATTATTCAAGTTAATAATATGCATGCTGTAGTTGAACTATTAAAGGCAAATGCTGGCATAAGTTTTTTATTTGAATCTGCAGTTCGCAATTTATTAAATAACGGAACTCTTGTAAAAATAGATTTAGAAGACTTTAAAGTTTCACATGACTTTTCATTTATATGTAATAAAAATTCAATTTTTATAGACGAATACTTAATGATTTTTAAAAAGTTTTTATTAAACTCAAAATAATCTCATCATTACTATATTAAATTTTTAGGAGGAAACAATGACAGAAAAAAGTGTATTAAATTATCTGCCAGGTATAGCTCTTAGTTTTATAATAGCTCTTGCTGCCAGATTACTAGAAGGATTAGTTCCTTCGGGCATGATTGGTGCATCAGTAATAGCACTATTTTTAGGAATATTAATTAATCATTTTTATACGCCTAGTAGAAAACTTGAAATTGGAATTGGATTTACATCAAAAAAGATTTTAAAATTTGCAATTATACTTCTTGGCGCATCTTTAAATATAAATATGGTGCTTCAAGTTGGTAAATTATCATTGTCAGTAATGGTATTTACATTATTTACCTGCTTTGGTGTTGGCTACTTCACAGGAAAGGCCCTTGGACTTAACTGGAAGATGAGTAATCTTATTTCTGCAGGTACAGGAATTTGTGGAGGCTCGGCTATAGCTGCCATTGCGCCAGTAATTGATGCAGACGACACCGACATAGCATTTGGAATGAGTGCTACATTTATATTTGATATGTTTATGATAATTCTATTCCCTATAATGGGTAGAGCTCTTGGCCTTTCAGATATAGCTTATGGGCTTTGGACAGGAACTGCTGTAAATGACACATCAAGTGTAGTTGCCGCAGGATATGCCTTTTCAGAAGCTGCAGGCGATTTTGCAACAATGGTTAAGCTAACTAGAACTCTTTCAATAATTCCAACAGTAATTATATTTGCAATTATTAACGCAAGAATTGAATCAAAAAATCACAGATCAAATGGAGAGACTGATTTAAATATTTCAAAGATAATTCCTTGGTTTATCCTTGGATTCTTAATCTTAGTTGGTGTAAATAGTCTAGGATTTATATCAGCTAATGTATCACATGGATTTAAAAGTGTTTCTAAATTTTTAATGGTTGCATCACTTGCTGCTATTGGACTTAACACAAGCTTTAAAGATATGAAAAAAGCAGGACCAGCACCTATGATTCACGGTTTTGTAATATCTCTTCTTGTAATTGTAGTTGCCCTTGCAGTTGAAGTGGCAATTGGATTAGTACAATTTTAATTTTATTAGACGGCTATATAGCCGTCTTTTATTTTACAAATAATAATTTATATTTTTATATTTGTTTCTTTTTAATACAAAATTAATTTTTTTCTTTCTTGAAAGTATAATTAAACCAACTTTTCTTCCATAATGTAGAATTAATTCCTTATATTGAAATTTATTTCTTTATTTGTTATACTTTCTTTAATAAATGAAATTATTTAATGATTAAAGGAGTAAAAAATGATTGAAGTTAACACTTATCAATTAATTAAAATGGGTGATTTAAATCACCATGGAACACTTTTTGTTGCGAAAGCCTTAGAATGGCTTTCAGAAACAGGATTTATAACAGCATCACATGCCTATGAAGATCCCAATGAATTAGTTTACAGAGGAATGGATGATTTTAAATTTTTAAAACCTGCTGATAAAGGAGAAATTTTAAGATTTTCCGGAAAAATAATTAATGTAGGCACTACCTCTATTACTGTTTCAGTAAAGGCTTGTTCCTTTGCAGATAAAGACAATAAAGATCCCTATTGCATGGGTAAAATTACTTATGTTGTAATTGATAAAGTTACTAGAAAGAAAAAACCACATAATATTCCAAAAGAAATTATGTGTGAACATAAAAATAATTAATAACAATCTTCTAAAGAATATATGAAAAATGATGCTTAAAAGATAAATCCACTATATAAGAATATCATAATTAGCTTTTTAAGAATTTAAATTTAAAAAACATCTGTAAATACACTGTATGAATATTAGTTAGTTTGCAAGTTTTAGCAAGCTTAAAATTAAAATTTATAAAAAGAAAAATATGCTAAATTTTTAGTGATCTTTTTTAAAACTTTTTTTACATCTTTTTAGATATACCTTTATTAAGACAAAAAAATAGAGACTCTAGGGTCTCTATTTTCATATTAATTATTTACCAAATGCTGGGATAACAGCACCACCAAATTTTTCTTCAATAAATTTCTTAGAAGCATCTGAGTTTAAAACTTCTATAAACTTTTTAAACTTATCATTTTCTTTTTCATCTTTTCTTACTGCAACTAAGTTAGCATATGGTGAATCTTTTGATTCCAAGAAAATTGAATCATTTACAGGATCAAGTCCTTGCCCTATTGCAAAGTTAGAGTTAATAACTGCTGCTCCAGAATCTTTATAAACTTGTGCAATTGAAGGTGCATCCATTGCTGTAAATTTTAAGTTCTTTGGATTTTCTGCAATATCTTTTTCAGTTGAGTTTAGATTTGTCTTATCTTGTAATTTAATAAGTCCTGCATCTTCTAGTAAAATCAAAGCTCTTGCTCCATTACTTGGATCATTTGGAATAATTATTTCTGCACCATCTTCAATTTCATCTACTGATTTATATTTGTCAGAATATAGAGCCATTGGTTCAATGTGAACATATCCCAATACATCTAAATTTGTAATATTTCTTTCTTCTGTAAAGCTGTCAAGATAAGGTTTGTGTTGGAAGTAGTTTGCATCTAAGTCACCAGCTTCTAGTTGAAGATTTGGTTGAACATAGTCATCAAAATTAACAACTTCTACATCAAGGCCTGCTTTCTCAAACTCAGGTTTTAATCCTTCAATTATTTCGCCATGAGGTGTAGGTGATACACCAATTACAATCTTGTTATCATCAAGCTTTTCAGTAGATTCTGTTGCTTGATGATTTTCAGTTGTAGCTTCTTTTGTCTCTTCTTTTGCACCGCCACAAGCTGTAAGTGCAAGTGCTAGGACAAGAGATCCTAATAAAAATAATTTTTTAAAATTTTTCATATATATCCTCCTTAAAAAAATTATTACCTAATTAAAATTTAGAATGCCGGTAGTACTGCGCCTTTGAAAGTATCTTCCATGTATTTTCTACTTTCTTCAGATTGTAATACTTCTACGATTTTCTTATATTTTTCTTCATTTTCATCACCTTTTCTTACTGCAACTATATTTGCATATGGTGAATCTTTAGCTTCTGTGATTATTGCATCCTTTGGATCAAGTCCATTAGAAATTGCAAAGTTTGGATTTATAAATGCAAGGTCTGCATCTTGATAAACTCTTGGAATGTTTTGAGCATCAACTGCATTGAATTTTAAATTCTTTGGGTTTTCTGCAATATCAACCTCTGTTGAGTTTAGATTGTTTCTATCTTTTAGTTTAATTAAACCCTTATCATCTAGAATTAAAAGTGCTCTTGCTCCATTTGTTGGATCATTAGGAATAATTATTTCTGCTCCATCTTTAAGTTCTGAAATATCTTTAATTTTTGTTGAGAATCCTAAAAGTGGAGTAATAAATATTTTTGAGTTTTCAATTGAAACAATATTTGTGTTTCTATCTTTATTAAAGTTTTCTAGGTAAGGCTCATGTTGATAAAAGTTTACATCAAGATCTCCAGAGTCAAGTTGTAAATTTGGTTGAATATAATCAGAGAAAGTTACAACTTCTAAGTCAATTCCCTTTTCTTTAAACTGAGGAATAAGTGCTTTAATAAGTTCTCCATGTGGAGTTTCTGATGCTCCAATTGTCACCTTTGTAAGTTCTGTCGATTGATCTGATTTTGCGTTCTCTGCTGTGTTTTTATTTCCACAAGCAGTTAGAAATGCTAAAACTGCAATTAATATCACTAAAATTTTTGTCTTCTTCATCTTTTTTCTCCTTTTTCCTTTTGTCAAAACTGTATTCTTCCCCATAGAATAACTGTTGTGTTATGACTATCTTCTTCTGTCAATTTTCTTAGCTAGCGCATTTCCTACAAACTGCACGATTTGCACTAAAATTATAATAACTATGACTGCTGACCACAAGATAAGTGGTTCATTTCTCTGATAACCATATCTATTGGCAACATCTCCAAGGCCTCCGCCTCCCATTACACCAGCCATTGCTGAATATCCTATAACATTAATTACTGTCATTGTAATTCCTGTTATTATCATTGGCATAGCTTCTGGAATAAGCACCTTAAATATAATCTCTCTCTTTGTAGATCCCATGGACTTTGCTGCTTCTATTATTCCACCATCTACTTGGATGAAATATCCTTCCATTAATCTTGCAACAAAAGGTGCTGCAGATACAGAAAGTGGTATAATCATTGCTGCTGTTCCATAGGATTTTCCAACTATAAGTCTAGATAGTGGAAATACTACAATCATTAATATTACAAAAGGGAAAGACCTCAAAATATTTATTATTCCATCTAATATAGAATATAATTTTGTGGATTCTGTAAGTCCCCCTGGCCTTGTCGTTGTTAAAATAATTCCCAGTGGAATTCCAATTAATAGTGCTATTAAAGTCGATGCAAAAACCATTACAAGTGTTTGAGGTATTGCAGGTAGTACAATATCAATTATTCTATCCATTTATAGCACCTCCACATTTACATTATTTTCTTTAAGAAATTCAATGGCTTTGGCTCTTTCTGTTGCCTCACCTAGAATTTGAACTGTTAAATATCCTACATTATTTTTATTAAGTCTATTGATATTTCCAGATAAAATTGAAAAATCAACATCAAATTTCTTTGCACAATGAGATAGAATTGGCTCATCTGAGTTGTCATTTCCATAAGATAAGCGGAGCACATCTCCCTTAAATTCATTGGCATTTACATAACCTTCATCAACTTCATCTTGTAAATTTTTAATAAATGATTTTGTGACTTTAGTCTTAGGATTTTTAAATAACTCAGTTGTTGTATTTTCTTCAATTATAGTTCCAGCTTGCATTACTGCAATCCTATCGCAAATATCTTTTGCTACTTCCATTTGATGAGTAATCATAATAATTGTCGTATTGTATTCATCTACAATTTTTTTAAGAAGTGTCAAAATAGATTCTGTATTTGCAGGGTCAAGTGCTGATGTACCTTCATCTGATAATAAAATTGAAGGATTAGTTGCTATTGCCCTAGCTATTGCAACTCTTTGCTTTTGTCCACCAGATAATTCTGCTGGATAAGATTTTTTTCTATCACTTAAATCTATAAACGAAAGAAGTTCATCTACTCTATCGTCAATTTCTTTTTTTGAAACTCCAGATATTACAAGTGGATATGCAATATTTTCTTCAACTGTCTTTTGCATAAATAAGTTAAATGATTGGAAAATCATTCCAATATCTTTTCTCGCAATTCTTAAATTTTTTTCATTTAATGCGATTATTGACTTGCCATCAATTAAGACATCTCCGCTAGTTGGCTCTTCCAGTCTGTTGATACATCTTACTAGTGTAGACTTACCAGCACCAGAAAGACCAATGACACCAAATATCTCACCTCTATTAACCTTAAAGGAAACATCATTTATTGCTCTAAATGTCCCTTCATCAGTTTTAAATTCTTTTACTAAATTTTTTACCTCTATCAATTTATCTCCCCACAAACTATAAAAAAAGAGCTCTCATCCATATAAAGGACGAAAGCTCGTGTTACCACCTTTGTTTATTGCCTCCTCGCGAAGGACAATCTCATCAAGTACTATCATACTCTACTTCTGTAACGGGAAGTCCCGTATGCATCTAATATCGACACATCCTAGAAAAGGCCATGTTCCCAGAAAACCGATCCACTTCTTTCACCAAAACGAAGCTCTCTATGCTCACAATTTAAAGGTACTCTTCTTTTCAAAAAGTTTTTCAAATTTAAATAATATTATAGTAACTAAAGTTTTTATTGTCAATAGATTTTTTAAAATTTTAAATTAATTTTTCTAAATCTTCATCAACTGTGCTAATTCCTGAAATTCCAAAGTTTTCAACAAGCACATTTACCACATTAGGTGATAAAAATGCAGGAATAGTAGGTCCAAGGTGAATATTTTTAACACCTAGAGATAAAAGTGCAAGTAAAACTATTACAGCTTTTTGTTCATACCAAGCAATATTATATACAATTGGAAGATCATTAACACTTTCTACACCAAAGGCATCTACTAGTGCAAGTGCAATTTGAATAAGTGAATATGAGTCATTACATTGACCTGCATCTAGAACCCTAGGAATTCCATTTATATCTTTAAGGTTTAATTTATTGTATCTATATTTTGCACAGCCTGCAGTTAAAATAACTGTATCCTCTGAAAGTTTTTTTGCAAACTCAGTGTAATAATCTCTGTCTGAATGTCTACCGTCACATCCTGCCATTACAACAAACTTTTTAATTGCACCAGTATTTACTGCTTCTATAACTTTATCAGCAAGGGCAATAACTTGTGAATGGGCAAATCCACCAACAATATTTCCTTTTTCAATTTCTTCTGGAGCTTTTGAATTTTTTGCAACTTTTATAATTTCAGAAAAATCTTTGTATCCATTTTCATCTGCTTCTATATATTTGCAACCAGGGTAACCAGCAGCACCAGTTGTAAATAATTTATCTTTATAAGTATCCTTAGGTGGAACAATACAGTTAGTAGTCATTAGAATTGGACCATTAAATGATTCAAACTCATCTCTTTGTTTCCACCAAGCATTACCATAATTTCCAACAAAATTTTCATATTCCTTAAACTTAGGATAATAATTTGCAGGAAGCGTTTCTGAATGAGTATAAATATCTACTCCGCTATCCTTTGCTTGTTCAAGTAGCATTTCAAAATCTTTTAAATCGTGACCTGATACCAAAATACCAGGATTTTTGCCAACACCAATATTTACTTCACTTACTTCAGGATTACCATACTTAGAAGTATTAGCTTCATCTAAAGTAGCCATTGCCTTGTATCCATGTGAACCAGTTTCAAGAGTAAGTGTTATTAATTCATCAACTGATTTTTCTTCTAATATAGAAGCCATAGTATTTATAATAAATTTATTAACATCATCATTTCTCTTTAATAAAACTGCAGCATGTCTAGTATAAGCAGCCATTCCCTTTAGACCATAAGTTATAAGTTCCTTTAAACTTCTTATATCTTCATTTTCTTCTTTTAATATAGAAACATCACCAGAATTAATTTTTTCCTTTATTAAATCTATATCCTTAGAATCCCAGATTGCAGCATCAGAATAAACATCATCAGTTCTTAGTGAATTCATCATATCAATAGTTTCTTCTATTCTTGTAATTATTTGTGAATCATCAAAATTTGCATTAGTAATTGTTGTAAATAAATTTAAAATAACCCTATCTACAATCTTTTCGTCATAATTATTATTTTTAACTGCTATTTCAGAAAGTCCTTTAGAAATCCAAATTAAAAAATCTTGTAAATTTGCAACTTCGCTTGACTTACCACATACACCTCTATTTACGCAGCCTGTATTTTTAAAAGTTTCCTGACATTGAAAACAAAACATATTACTCATAATTTCCTCCTAAATCTTTGTAAAATATTACCTTCACATATAGGATAAAATAAATTAGAATAATTTTCTGTTGCAATTGTCACAAAATATAAAAAACTCATACATTTCGTATGAGTTTGAGGAATATTATTATTGTTTATATTTGTAGTTTCTATTTGTTGTCTTTTGCAATTATTTCATCAATTCTCTTGTTTATTTCTTCAGTTGCCTTCTCATTATCTATTGTTCCAAGGATTGGGTCTCCAATAATATTTCCATTTCTATCAACTAATAATGTTGTTGGGAAAGTTGTTATATTCATCATAAATTTGTCACTCTCTTCTCCACTATCAATTGATATATTTGTGTAATTTACTCCCTTAGAATCTAGGATTTTTTTTGCTTCATTTTTTACTTCTTCTTTTCCTTGGATATCTGCACAAATACCTATTGTGTTTACACCCTTAGTCTTCCATTCTTCTGCTTTCTTTTGAAGTTCAGGCATTTCCATTATGCAAGCCTTACATCCTGTAAACCAAAGATTAACTACTGTTACTGGACTTTTTTTGAAAATTTCTTGTGTCACCTTATTGCCCTCTAGATCTTCGCCAGTAAATTTTGGAAATGTATTTGCCTCTTTTTTTTCACTAGAGCTAGAGCAAGCTGTAAATGTAAGTGCAATTAATATTACTGCAAGGACAAAAGACACCTTTTTAAACATATTCTTCATTGCTATCCTCCACTTTATTTGTAAAAGAAGTAGAAATTGCATTTGTAGGACAAACTTTTATACATTCTCCACATCTTATGCATTCTAAATCTTTACAATTTTTTGTTATATCTACATCCATTTTGCAAGTTCTCTTACATTTTCCACATGATATACACTTATTTTCTGAAACACTATATTGATAAAAGGAGAATTTATTTGTTATAGCATAGAATGCACCTAGTGGACATAGGAATTTACAAAATGGTCTGTAGAGAAATATAGATGAAATTGTAATTATTGAAAGAATTGTAAATTTAAAGGTAAATAATTTACCAAGCGTTGCTCTTATTCCTTTGTTTGCAATTGCTAGAGGTATTCCGCCTTCAAGTATTCCCTGCGGGCATATATATTTGCAAAAATATGGTGAAGCTATGCCAAGATTGTCTGTTAAAACTACTCCAAAAATCCACACTAAAAAAACCAATATTAAAAATTTAAGGTGTTTTAAGTACTTAAATTTATTTGTGCTAAATTTCTTTGAAGGAATTTTATGTATTAAATCTTGAAAAAATCCAAAGGGACATAAAAATCCACATATTAATCTGCCAAATACTGTTCCAAATAGTAACATCAAACCTGTTACATAGTAGGCAAAATTAAATTTACTAGATCCAACTACTGCCTGAAAGCTCCCTATGGGGCAAGACCCCAATGCTCCAGGACATGAGTAACAATTAAGTCCAGGCACACAAACAGATTTTAACTTCCCAGTGTATATTGTTCCCTTAAAAAAATTATCAAGCTTGCCATTTGTTATTAGTGCAAATAGTCCTTGAACTGCATGTCTTTTGCCTCTTAAAAAATTAAATATATTAGCCAATTCCTATGCACTCCAGACATATTTTTATAGCTTTAGTAAGTACTGTATCAACTTCTGATCTGTAAGCACCGTAAACTATAAAAGCTATTGAAATAAACAAGAAAATAAAGCTTAGCTTTCTCTCAATAATTACTTTCATCATTTCACCTCGATTTACATTATAGCAGTCACAGTATAAAGATTGTGTTAAGAAAAATTTAATTTTATAAATTTATAAAAAAGACTCTAACAACTATGCTAGAGTCTTTAAATCTTTATTTTTCTGTCATTTTTTCTTCTCTCATCTTAAGTCTATTTGCTTCAAGTTCTCTCTTTCTTTCGAAAGCATGAAGTATAAGTGCAAGAGTAACAACTCCATAGGAGATAAATGTTCTGAAGTATTCTCCCATCATTGCATCTCCTGTCAAAACTCTTCCTGCTTGAGGAAGGATAATAAACATTAAGTGGAAAAGTGCTGTTCCTAAGATTACATTTGGAATAGATGCCTTAGATACACTAGCTCCCCCTACAAGGATTGAAGCTGCTGCATATAGTGCTGCTTGGTCTTGGCCTGCATAAGTTGCAAGTGTTCCTATATTTTGTAAATAGATTATTTGACCATAGCAAGCAAGTACTGTTGACATTACTATTGATGCAATTCTTATTTTATCTGAATTCATTCCTGCATTAGATGCAACATATTGATCTTGACCAACTGCTTTCATGTCGTGACCTAGTTTAGTATTTCTAAACCAAACAATAAACACGCAAAGTGCAGCAATTATTAAAATTGTAACTACTGGCACATCAAATAATATTTGATGTTTTGCTGTTATTGGAATATTAATTCTAAATTTTAATATATTGTCAAATCCTTGAGCTGATGCAAGTGTTATAGAGTTTTTGATTCCAAATCCTTGTGAAAGAACCATTGACTTTGTTTTCATAGGTATTATTGTTCCTGCAAAATATAGTAGGAAAAGTTGATACCATCCAAGTATAAAGAATGCAAGCATCATTGATGTAATCATTTCTCTACCTCTTGCTCTATTTAAAACTCTACCTGAGAATTGGCCAAGTAAAACTGCTATTGGTGTACCTACAAGTGCAGCAATTATTAGTCCTGTTGCACCAGTAAATCCCCAGTCTTGAGCAAATACAATTCCTATTTGTCCAGCCATTGCTCCAAGAGGAATACCGAAGTTAATTCCCATTCCAGCAATAATTGGAATTATTAGAGAAAGTACTAAGAATGTATTTCTTATCATTCTCTTTGATAGTTCATTAGTTATAAAGGATAGCGGTGGTTTTGCTATTGCAATACCAGCAACTACTATAATTATAAACATAATAGGAACCATAAATCTGTATAAAAATTCTTTTAAATTAAATTTTTTATTCATCTTTGCTCCTCCTTGTTAGTGCATAAATTATCATTCCATTAGTAATGATCATTCTTAAAATTTCGGAAATATCAATATTAAGTGCACCATTGATTACTGTAGGAGTAAGAGTTATTACACCTTGGAATAAAAATGTACCAATTATTACATTTGGTATTGATGCCTTATTAATACTTGCACCACCTATTAAAAGTGCTGCTACTGTTTGGAAAGTAAATGACATTGGAGCTTGGTATAATTGTATAAATCCATATGATTGTTGATATATTATTATTCCAATTGCCGCTATTATTGTAGATAAAATTACAGATACAAGTCTTACCTTATTGATGTGAATACCAGCTGCTCTTGCATAAGCATCATTGGAACCAACTGCTGTCATAGCTGTACCAGTCTTTGTCTTGAAAAATCCCCAAACTAAGAAAGCCATAATTGCAAATATTAAATACATACCTACTGGGATGCTAACTCCCATTATTCTAAAACTAAATAAATTGTCTAATATACCCGCTGTAACTCTTGTACCATCTTCAAGTACCTTGGATTGCATCCAATAGTCAGCTACTGGTATTTGTTGAGAAAGTCCTCTACCACTATAACTTAAAACAGATACTGGATTTTTGTAAGGAAGTATTAAATAGGCAATACACATAAAAGCTGTAAAAGAATAACCAACATAAGTTGATATAAGCATTTCATCGCCCTTAATTCTATTTAATAAAAAGCCATAAAATAATCCGAACACTGCACCAATAATTATTGAAAAAATAATTGCTACAAATATACCAGTAAATCCTTTAAAACCAAATTCAATTGATGTAACTCCACCAAGTATACCTGCAACAATACCAATTGGTATACCAAAGTTAAGTCCACAACCAGATTGTACCATTGGCACAAGTGATAATACTAAAATTGAGAACATTCCAAATCTTGCAAGTACATTTTCTGCAGAGTCCTTTAGTGAAACTCCTGCAATAGGAGCTGCCATAAATAATACTAATAGAAATACTCCAATTATTAAACGAGGCACTCCAATTTTTTGTATTATGCTTTTATTTTTAGACATGAGCTACCTCCTTTTCACCACTCATTAGAAGTCCGAATTTTTCAGCACTTGCATCTGGTGGAAGTATACCTGCAATTCTACCTTCACAAATAACTGCAATTCTATCACAAATACTTCTAAGTTCTTCAAGTTCTGAAGAAACCATCACAATAGTAGTATCATTATCTCTATTAGTTTCTCTCAATGCTTCAAGTACAAGTTCCTTAGCACCTATGTCAATACCTCTAGTTGGTTCTGATACGAATAATAATTCTGGATCCATGGCAAATGCCTTTGCAAGACATACTTTTTGTTGATTGCCACCAGATAATTGACCCGCCTTTTGATCTGAACTTGTAGTCTTAATAGCTAGAGACTTAACATATTCATCTGAAACTTTTCTCATCTGAGCTTCATCTCTGAATTTAAAACCTAAGAATTTTTTAATAAACTTTTCTTGAACTTGCATAGCATTAAATGAAATATTCCAGAAAATTGGCTCTTCAAGAAGAAGTCCGACACCCCTTCTATCCTCAGATACAAAAGCAATTTTATGCTTTAAGATATCTAAAGTATTTCCAAGTTTAAGTTCTTCTCCATTAAATATAATTCTTCCTCCAACTGGATAAGATCCTAGAATTCCATTAGGTATTCCTAGTTTTCCTTGACCAGCAAGACCTGCTATGCCTAGTATTTCCCCTCTTGTTATAGAAAGATTTACATCATAAATTGCTTCACCTGGCATATCAACCCAAAGGTGTTCAATTTCCATGATTTTATCATTTTCATCTAAAGCTTTTCTATTTGAATTGTCAAAGATCTTTTTATTATCTTCACCTCTACCAACCATCCATCTTGCAATTTCTTCTATTGAAAGATTTTCATTTCTTCTATCTTCTATAATTTCTCCATCTCTAAGGACTACAACTTGATCACATATAGTTGTTATTTCACGAAGTCTGTGAGAAATAAAAATAACAGAAATTCCAATATCTGAAAGTTTTTGTAAAGCTGCCATTAAGCTGTTGGCTTCAGTTTCAGTAAGAACAGCAGTAGGCTCGTCCATTATAATTAATTTTACATCTTCCCTTGTTATTTCTCTTGCTATTTCAATAAATTGCTTGTGACCAACAGGCATTTCGGAAACATAAGCATTTGGATCAATTTTAACTTCTAGAGTATCTAAAGAGTTCCCTGCAATTTTAACATTTTCTTTTGAATTAATGCTTTCAAGTTTCTTGCCAAAAACTTTAGAAATTACAGATGAATTTGTACTTTCCATATCAAGTGTAATATTTTCAGCAACAGTAAATCCTGGGATTAAACTGAATTCTTGATGCACCATTCCTATACCTGCGTTTAAAGCATCTATTGGATTTTTAAAGTCAATTAATTTGCCATCAAAATAAATTTCTCCATTGTATCCGCCAGTGTCTGATATAACTTCCATTCCAAAAATTATATTCATAAGTGTAGACTTACCTGCACCATTTTCACCAACAAGGCCTAGTATTTCTCCTCTGTTAAGAGAGAAGTTTACATCCTTTAATACAGAGTTTTCGCCGAAGCTTTTGCTGACATTTTTGACTTCAAGTAATGTTTCTGTCAAAAAAATCCCTCCATGATAAAATTAAAATCAACGGAATAACCCGTTGATCTTAATTTATTTTTATAATTATTCTGCTTGACCTTCAGCAGATTCTTGTGAAGCCTTAATAGCGTCTAAGTCAACATTTAGGTTTAGATATTTTTCAGGAACTTCAACTTTGTCCATTCCTAGGTATCCTCTACCATATACATATGTGTCTTGAGAAACAAGAATGTGGTTGTCTTTAGTTTCTCCAGAAGCTCTATCTACATAGTTTTCAGCCATCCATTTAGCTCCTTCAGTGTGAGATTCAATAGCTGCTATTAATTTATCTCTGTCAGTAATTTCTGAATTTCCTTTAAGAACTTCCATGATGTGATCAAGAGCACCAAGTGTTACTGAATAACCTAGAGAGTAAGCCCAAGTACCCATTCTCTTGTCTCCACCTTTTTCTATAACTGCTTTTTCAACTGCAGAGTTAATTGCTTGCCAGTCTCCTGCCATATCTTTGATATCAACAGAGAAAGCTTTTGGATATCCCATGATTGGAGAAGGTAAATCTTGTTCTACGAAAATTGCTCCACCTGCAGCAACTCCTCTAAGAAGTGGCTCAGTATGTGCATCATTTGTACAGAAGAAAGCTGTATCCTTACCATATTTATCAATCCATGGTTGGATGTTTTCTGCTACATATTGTTGAGCTCCAGGTACACCAATGTCAGTTGTTGGGTCCGGTGCATTTAATGAAATAAATTCAAGGCCTAAGTCTTTACAAGCTTCTTCCATAATTGCACGTCTAAGAGCTAGAAGTTCTATAGACATATGTCTTGGGAAAGTAATATGAGCAAATTTAGTAGCTCCCATGTCTTTCGCTGCTTGAATAATTCTATATCCTCTAGAAACATTATCGGCATCTACAACTAAGTCAGAAGTATTTTCTACCATAACTGTATCTTCTTGAGCAACTAAGTTAACTAATAAGATATCAGGTCTCTTTTCTCTAATTTGAGTAAATGCAGCACTTGTTCCTGGAACAGATTGATTTACAATAACTGCCTTCATAAGAGGATCGTCAGCCATAGCTACAATCTTAGAAATTGTAGTTTCTTGTTCAGCTTCAAATCTATCTGGATAAGTATCATGCTTTATAATTCCGCCTTCATCTGCTGATCCATAAGTTTCAACAGCTTTTTCTGCTGCACGGAATTCATCTTCAGATTGAGAAACTGTACCAGTTACGATACCAATGTGGAAATCTTCGCCATCTTTAAGAGTTTCAAACTGTGCTTTAGAGGCTGTAGTACCAGCTTCTGCACTTTCATTAGCTGCACCATTATCTACTTTTTGACAAGCTGTAAAAGCCATAACCGCCATTAAAAGCATCATGATGCTCATAAACCTTTTGAATTTTAAATTCATAATAACACCTCTTCTAATTTATTTAATATTGGTTTATAAATTATTAGGATTTTATCACATCAAAGAGGTAAGGTCAAGGATTTTAAATAAACAATAATGATTACTGTTGAGGTTTTAAAGTTTTGTATTAAAAAAAGTAGCTTGAACTAAATCGAGCTACTTTATAAATTAGTTTTTACATTTATTTACAAAATCAACAAATAAATTTTTAAAAGACTCATCAACTCCATACATTATCTCTGGATGCCACTGAACACCTACAATATTGTACTTATCATCAATTCTTTCCACCGCTTCAATAATATTGTCCTTAGATGATCTTGCCGAAACTTTAAGACCTCTTCCAACTCTATCTATTGCCTGATGATGAATTGAATTTACATAAACTTTATCACTATTTAAAACCTTCTTAAGATGAGAATCTTCTTCTAAATTCACGCTGTGAACAGGTTTATATCTGGGAATTTTATTTTGTCTATGAGAAAAATTTTTATCAATATTCATTATAAGACTTCCACCTAGATAAGCATTTAAAATTTGCATTCCTCTACATATTCCCAGAACAGGAATACTTCTTTTATTAAATATATAATCTAAAATATCAATTTCTTGATCATCACGTCTACATGTAAGAAGTCCCGTGTACTCGTCAACACATTGTTTACAAATAACAGGATTTATGTCATTGCCACCAGATAAAATTACCCCATCAAGTCTATCCATTACATCAAAAGTATTTATTTTTGAATCAGGAGTAGGAAGAATAACAGCTATACCACCACTTCTATTAATGGCATTAGCATAATCTCTTGTGACAAAATTATAAATCTTTTTTCTATTTTCTTGTTCTTTAATAGTCAAATCTTTTTCGTCAGCTTTATAATTTGAAGTTATACCAATAATAGGCTTCAAAATAGTCCTCCTTTTATCTGTGTAAATATGTACTTAATAGTATACAACAAAAATTTATTTTTTTCACTTTTATTTAAAATATTCATTAACAAATAATTTAGTTAATTATAACGTTTTCTATTGACAATAAAAATAAAACTTGTTATTATTTGAATATGGTATACCACATACTTAAATATAGGGGGTAAAAATGAAAATTAGTATTGTTCAATGTAAACTAGAAATGGGAGCAGTTGAAATTAATTTTGATACTGTTGAAAAGAAAATAAGAAAAGCATCAGAATCAAATCCTGATGTAATAGTTCTTCCTGAAATGTGGAACACTTCTTTTTTCCCAGAAAATGTTAAAGAATTAGCTGATAAAAACTCTGAAAACTCAAAAAAACTATTGTCAAAACTATCTAAAGAATTAAATGTTAATATTGTTGGTGGTTCAGTATCTAATATAAGAGATGAAAAACTCTATAATACTGCATATATATATGATAGAAATGGTAAAGAAATAGCTAGTTATGATAAAGTTCACCTATTCTCACCTTCTGGTGAAGGAGAAGTTTTTGAAAAGGGAGACAAGCTTGTTACTTTTGAACTTGATGGTATAAAATGCGGAATCATAATTTGCTACGATGTGAGGTTCTTGGAATGGGTTAGAAAATACGCATTAGAGGATATTCAAGTTCTATTTAATCCTGCTGCTTGGCCAGCTAAGAGAGCTACTCACTGGGATACTTTAAATAGAGCTAGAGCAATAGAAAACCAAATGTTTGTAGTTTGTGTAAATAGTATTGGTGATTTTGGAGGTCACAGCGCTATTATTGATCCATGGGGTGAATATTTAGTTGAGCCTTTTGAAGAAGATGAAATAAAATCTGCTGAATTAGATTTTTCAGTTATTAAAGATATTAGAGAAAGTATAAATGTATTTAGGGATAGACGTCCTGAGTTATATTAATTGAGGTGATTTAGAATGAAAACATTAAATTTTGAATTAAATAGAAAGAATGTAGAGTTTGAATTTGATAAAGTTTTTGTTATTGGATATGCAGGAAGAGACATGGCAAAAACTCAAGAACATATTGATGAATTAGAAAGAGAGTTAGGAGTTGCTCCTCCTAAGAAAATACCAACTATTTTTGAGGTTTCTAAAGAAATTGTAACTCAAAATTCTGATTTGAAATTTGTAGGAAATCAAACTTCTGGAGAAGTTGAGTACATCATCTTAATTAAAGATGGAAAAATATTTATTACTCTAGGTTCCGATCATACTGACAGAGGCCTTGAAAGTGTGAGTATTTTTAAATCAAAACAAGTTTGTTTAAAACCTATAGCTAAATCTATATGGGATTATGAGGATATCAAAGATCATTGGGATTCAATAATATTAAAATCTTCTCAAATTGTAGATGGCAAGGAAATAGAATATCAAAACGATACTTTGGCTTCAATATTACCTGTAGAAAAGATAATAGAAGAGCTTAAAGAAAGAGTCGGAGACATTGAAAACTCAGTAATATATTCCGGAACAGTACCTCTATTGGGAAGTTTTGAATATGGTAGTAAATTTATTTCAGAAATGGTAGATGAAAAACTAGGTAAAACTATAAAACTTAATTATGAAGTTAATGTAATTCCAGAAGAGGAAAGATAATATGAAAAAAAAGAAATCTAGCAATCTCTCTGTATTGATTGGTTCTGCATTTATATTAGCGACATCATCAGTTGGACCTGCATTTTTAACACAAACAGCTCAATTTACTGGACAATATAGAGAAAGTTTTGGGTTTGCAATTTTAATTGCTATAGTTTTTTCTTGGATTGCCCAACTTAATTTTTCAAGAATTATTGGTGTTTCGAATCTAAGAGGACAAGAAATAGCTAATAAAATAAAACCAGGACTTGGCACAATCTTAGGTATAGTTATTGCAAGTGGAGGCTTGTTCTTTAATATTGGAAATATTGCTGGAGTCTCACTTGGATTAACAGCTATAACTGGATTAGACATAAGTATAACAGCCGCTATAGCAGGTATAATAGGTATTATTATATTTTCTTCAAAACATATTGGTAAAGTTATGGATATGTCAGCAACAATCATGGGCTCAATAATAATTATACTATTAGTAGCTATAACAGTTAAAGCTGATCCTCCTTTTGCAATGGCACTAAAGGGAAGTATAGCACCGAAAACTGTTCCTGTATTTGCAATACTGACTTTGCTTGGTGGTACTGTTGGAGGTTTTATACCTTTTTCTGGTGCACATAGACTTATAGATGCTAAGGTTACAGGAGAAGAAAATTTAGATGAAATTAATAAATCAGTAAATTTAGGAATGCTCGCTTCAGGAGCCGTAAGGGTTTTAATGTTTATGGCAACACTAGCTGTATTAAATGAAGGATTTAATCTTGATCCAAAAAATCCTGCAGCTAGCCCATTTGAAATAGTATTTGGTAATACAGGGCTTTTAATATTTGGGATAGTATTCGCATGTGCTTCTCTAACTTCTGTAATTGGAAACTCATTTACCTCAATTTCATTTATTAAAAACTTTAAAGTTATAGAAAAGAATGAAAATAAATTTATTGTAGTTTATATCATTTTATCCACTCTAGCTTGTATACTAGTTGGTCAACCTGCACTTCTATTAGTTTTAGTAGGTACTGTCAATGCTTTTATACTTCCTTTTGGATTAATATTAATGTTTATAGCTGCAAAAAAACCTGAAATAGTTGGAACTTACAAACATTCTAGAATATTAACTATATTAGGATATGTAGTTACAATCATTACATCTATATTTGCTGTAATTACATTATTTAATAACTTAATTAAATAAAAAAAATAAACTGTGCAAAACATATTGCATAGTTTATTTTTTCTTTTCTAATCTTTTTCTAATAGATTTTTCAGTTTGTTCCATATGATAAATCATTGCCTCAACAGCCAAATTCTTGTCCTTTATTTTTAATGCATCTAAAATTTTAGTATGTTCCTTTATTGTCTCCTGTGTTCTTCCAGGATTATCAATAGCTACTAGTCCAAAATATCTAATAATATCATTTAAATTTCTCATTGTTGATTTTAAAATTTCATTTTCACTTTTATTGTAAAAATACTCATGAAATTTTCTATCTGCATAAATAAATTCATTATGAGTCTTTGCAAGTCCTGTTTCTTTAATATTATCCTCCAACTCTAAAATATCTGACTTGTCAATTTTTTCAAAGGACTCTCTTAAAGCAAGTGTTTCAAGAGATGCCCTAACTCTTTGTGCTTCTATTATACTTTTTAAATCAAAATTTCTCACAACATTAGGTTTATAAGGTTCATTTATTATCCAACCCTCATATGATAGTTGCATCAAAGCTTCTCTTATTGGTGTCCTACTTATTCCAAATTCTTCTGATAATGTTCTTTCATTTAACGATCTACCCGGTTCATATTCACCACTTATAATTTTTTCTTTAATTTCCTCATAAGCTGCCATTTTATAACTCTTTACATTAAGCAATTTACCAACTCCTACTCTATTATTTTTCTTCAAAAAATAAAACTATAAATGCAACGACAAGAAGCATCGCTGCAACTAATATTGATTTTAACATCATAAATTTAGATAGTGTATATCCAAGACCTGCTCCAAGTCCAAAAATTAATATTATTGTGTAATATTTTTTTGCATTTTCTAAATTTTCTCTATCTTTACTTATATGATACTTGCACAAGTTTTCTGTTGCACTTCTAAGGTTTCCTATACACATTGTGCTCGCAAAATTAAGTCCATATATCTTTTTAAAGGTATTTACTTGCATTGCACAGGAAAAAGATAAAAGTGCATTTGCAATGTTATTGTGCGTCTCTGGTATGAAGGCAACTATTGACATTATTATTATTTCAAGGGCAAGTATAAATTGTCTCCAATGAAGATTTTCACTTCTAAGTTTGTGTTCAAATATTACTGCCATGTATATTCCAAGAATAAAGGACAAAACTGGCACAAGATAGGATATAGTTCCCTTAAAATTTAAATCAATTATATTTTTAAATAATAGTACTATATTACCAGTCTGTGCATTTGCAAATACTTTTCCCCTCTGTATGTATGAATAAGCGTCTTGAAATCCACCTGCAAGTGTAATAAATACTGCCACTAAAAATGTTTCATGTAAATTTTTATAGGATCTTACCTTCACTTTTAATCACCTAATAATAGTTTAATACAAAATTATTTTTTTACAAGAAAAAAGCAGGTTACCCTGCCCAGTTTATTTTGTTCCTATGTCTTTTCTATAATATGCCTTATCAAATTTTATTTTTTCCACATTCTTATATGCTTTTTCTCTTGCTTCTTTTAGTGTTGGTGCAAGTGCAGTTACAGATAGTACTCTTCCTCCATTTGTCAAAAGCTTTTCTTCTTTTTTTGTTCCGTTATGGAATACTAATACATCACTATCTACATCACTAAGTCCCGTGATTTCTTTACCCTTTTCATAGGAATTAGGATATCCACCTGAACACATAATTACAGTAAGACATGCTTCATCTTTCCACTTAATGTCCTCTGCCTTTAGTGTTCCATCAATTGTTTTATTTAATAGTTCAAATAAATCGCTGTCAAGTCTTGGCATAAGGACTTCAGTTTCTGGATCTCCAAAACGAACATTAAATTCTAAGACTTTAGGTTCGTCTTCTTCAATCATAAATCCTATGAATAATATTCCAGAATATTTTAAATTTTCCTTATCTAGACCTTCTTCAATTTGTCTATATATTTTCTTTAGATTTTCTTCTAGTTTTTCACTTGCAGCTACTGGTGAGTAAGTTCCAACTCCGCCTGTGTTAGGGCCTTTGTCGCCATCATAAATTTGCTTGTGGTCCTTTGCTCTTTCAAGTGGGAATATTTTATTATCTGATACAAGGCAAAGTACTGATGCTTCTTCTCCTGTTAAGAAGTCTTCAATTACAACAGTATTTCCTTCATCTCCGAAAATTCTGTCGTTAAATATTTTTTGAAGTGATTCCACCGCTTCTTCTTGATTATGGCAAATGCTTACGCCCTTACCAAGACAAAGTCCATCTGCTTTTACAACTAGTGGATAATCGTAGGAAGCTAGTCCATTAATTGCATCGTCATAATTTGTAAAGCTCTTATATTTTGCAGTTCGTATACCATATTTTTCTAAGAATTTTTTTGTAAATTCCTTTGACTTTTCAAATCTTGCACATTCTCTATTTGGTCCAAAGATTTTAAGATTTTTTTCTCTAAACCTATCAACTATTCCGTCGCAAAGTGGATCTTCTGGTCCAACTACTGTTAAGTCAATTTCGTTTTCTTCTGCAAATTTTACAAGTTCATCAATATTTGTAGGGTCAATATCTAAATTTTCTGCAAAGCATTCTGTGCCGCCATTTCCTCTAGCCATGTAAATTTCATCTACATGTTTGCTTTCATTTAATTTCCACGCAAGGGCATGTTCTCTTCCACCATTACCAATAATTAGTACTTTCATATGTCCTCCTAGTGTCTAAAATGTCTTATGTGTGTAAAGACTAGACAAATATTATTTGCGTTTGCATATTCTATAACTTCTGGGTCCTTTACAGATCCACCTGGTGATACCATTACATTTATTCCAGCTTTATCTAAAAGCTCAATTGTATCTTTGAAGAAAAATCCATCAGATGCAAGAACTGCGCCCTTTGCCTTATCTGCTGCTCTTTCAATTGCTTCTTCAACAGCCCAAGATCTCTTAGTTTCTCCTTGGCCTATTGCAAGTGTGCCTCCATCTTTTGCTATTACAACTGAGTTTGATGCAGAAGATTTGACACAAGTAAAGGCAAATTTTAATTCTTCTAACTCTTCATCTGTTGGCTTTCTATTAGATACAAATTCTAAATCTTCATCCTTCCATATGATGTCATCATCTTCTTGAATGATTATTCCATTTAAAACTTGTTTAAATCTCTTATTAGAGTGATTTAATTTTTTAAATTCAGGAATTTCTACTAGTCTTATGTTTTTCTTCTTAGCTAGTAGTTCATAAGAATCCTTTGCAAATCCTGGTGCAAGCACAATTTCTAGAAATATTTTAGAAAGCATTTCTGCCGTAGCAATATCCACTTCTCTATTTAGTGCAATGATTCCACCAAAGATAGATTCATCATCACATTCATAGGCCTTTTTAAATGCTTCAGACAAATTTTCTCCAGTTCCTATGCCGCATGGATTTGTGTGCTTAACTGCGACGGCAGCTGGCTTATCAAAATTAATTACTGCATTAAGTGCGCCAAACATATCGTTTAAGTTGTTGTAAGAAATTTGCTTTCCATGTAATACATTGTATTTAACATGATTTCTAGGATATGAATCTTCATAAAAAGCTGCTTTTTGATGAGGGTTTTCTCCATATCTTAATTTTTCATTTAATGTGTAGGATTTATTTAGGTAATTTGGAAAATCCTCAGGTTTTCTTTCTAAGAAGTAATTTGCAATTAAACTGTCGTAGTGAGCAGTGTAGCTAAAAGCTTTTTTTGCAAGATATTCCTTAAATTTAATGTCTTCATTTTCTAAATTATCTAAAACTTTATCATAATCTGCTGGGTCAGTTACTATATACACGTCTTTATAGTTTTTAGCAGCAGCTCTTATCATGGAAGGTCCGCCAATGTCTATGTTTTCTATCATTGTTTCATGATCTTTATTTTCTAGAAGTTTTTCTTCAAAGGGATATAGATTATTTACAATCATATCAATTGGCTTAATATTTTCCTTTTCTAGGGTTTCCATATGTTCCTTTATGTCTCTTCTTGCAAGAATTCCTCCATGAATCTTAGGATTTAGAGTTTTAACTCTGCCGTCTAATATTTCTGGAAATTCTGTAACATCTTCCACAGATATAACTTCAATTCCTGCATCGTGAATTGTCTTGTATGTGCCACCTGTTGAGATTAATTCAAAACCTCTATTTACAAGTTCTCTAGCAAAATCAACAATTCCACTCTTGTCGTATACTGAAAGTAATGCTCTCATATTAATCTCCAATCTTAACTTTTCCATCTACTACTTCTAATTTATCTTCACAAAAATACTTTACTGATTCCACAAGTATTTTATGCTCCACCTTTAATACTTTTTGCTGAAGTTCTTCTGGACTTTCTCCATTAACTTCAACAATTTTTTGCATTATTATAGGACCTTCATCTGCCCCTTCATTTACAAAATGAGTTGTGGCACCAGTGTATTTCACACCTTTTTTTACAACTGCTTCGTGAACTTTTAGACCGTAATAGCCTTTGCCACAAAATGAAGGAATTAAAGAAGGATGGATATTTATAATTTTATTTTCGAATTTCTTTATAATTTCTACTGGAAGAATCTTTAGATATCCTGCGAGTACTACTAAATCAATATCTTTTTCTATAAGTACAGATAAGAGCTTATCATTATCTCTAATGAAAGCTCCTTCTATTTCTGCATTTTTTGCCCTTGTAAGGCCATATGCATCTTTATTATTTGAAATAACTATTTTAATTTCTCCATTAATATAGCCATTTTTTGTATTGTCAATTATACTCTGTAGATTAGTTCCTCCACCAGAAATTAAAACTGCAATATTTTTAGAATTTGATTTCAATTTTATTTTCTCCAGATTTAACTTTTCCTAAATTGTATAATTTTAAATCAGTATCTTTGAAGAAGTTTTCCACTTTTTCCTTGTCTTCTTCTGAAACTGCAAAGACAAATCCAACACCCATGTTAAAAGTCTTGTACATGTCTTCTATTTTTAAATCAGCCCATTCTTTTAATAATTTAAAAATTTGTGGAGTTTCGATTACAGTTGTGTCAACATCTGCACATAAACCATCTGGGATCATTCTTGGAATATTTTCGTTAAACCCTCCACCAGTAATGTGGCTCATTCCCTTTATATCTACTTCTTTTAATAATTCTAAAATTTCTTTTACATAAATTCTAGTTGGTTTTAAAAGTTCTTCTCCTAGAGTTACATTAAGCTCATTGTATTTTTCATTTAAATCAAGCTTTGCATGATCAAATACAATTTTTCTAACTAGTGAATATCCATTTGAGTGAATACCATTAGAAGAAAGACCAAATATAATATCTCCCTTGGATATTTTAGATCCATCAATTATCTTATCTTTGTCTACTACGCCAACGCAGAATCCTGCAAGGTCGTATGAATCTTCTTCATAAACTCCAGGCATTTCTGCAGTTTCTCCTCCAATTAGAGATGCATTTGACTGGATACAGCCTTCAGCAACTCCTGCAACAATTTTTTCCATTTTTTCTGGAACAAGTTTACCTGTTGCAATGTAATCTAAAAAGAATAGAGGCTTTGCACCTTGGCATAATATATCATTTGCACACATAGCCACACAATCAATACCAATTGTGTCATGCTTATCAAGCATATGAGCTAGTATAACTTTAGTTCCAACTCCATCAGTTCCACTTACTAAAACTGGATTTTTAATTTCAGACAAATCTAAATTAAAAAGACCTGAGAAACCTCCTAAAGATGACAACACATCTTTAGACTGAGTTTTTTTGACAACATTTTTTATAAGCTCTACTTCTCTTTGCCCTGCATCAGTATCTACGCCTGCATCTTTATAATTAATTGACATTTCTACTCCTTTAATTAACCTTCATAGATATATTCTGTATTTTTTATTTCTTCTTCCATGTGAGTTCTAAATTCTATAAGCTTTTCTCTAAGATTTTCATCAGAGATTGCCATTATCTCTGCGGCTAAAATTGCAGCATTTTTTCCACCATTAATTGCAACAGTTGCTACTGGCACACCACTTGGCATTTCAACAGTTGAAAGAAGTGCTTCAAGTCCTCCAAGTGTTGAGCTCTTGCAAGGAACTCCTATAACTGGTCTTGTTGTAAGAGCAGCTATAACTCCTCCAAGGTGAGCAGCTTTTCCAGCTATAGAGATAAATACTGCTGTGTCTTTTTCAGCTTCCTTTACATACTCTTCTAAGAAGCTATGTGCTCTGTGTGCTGAAATAACTTTTGCTTCGTAATCAATTCCAAATTCAATAAGTTGTTTAACAATTTTATCTGCAATTTCTCTATCAGAGATTGATCCCATTATAATTGAAACTCTCATTTATACGCTCCTTAAATGTTTAAATATTTAGAAACTTCAAGAGGTGCTACATATTCTCCATCTTTGTAAGCTCTCATGTTTCCACCACTAACTTCATCAATTAGTACAATTTCATCAGAACCATCAAGTCTACCAAATTCAAATTTAATATCATAAAGATCAAGTCCATTTTCTTTTAAAATGTCTTTTACAATATTTGCAATTTTTGCATTTAGTTTTACAATTTCATCATATTCTTCTGGTTTTAAAATATTAAGTTCAACAAGACCTTCTTTAGTAATTAGAGGATCTTCTCTTTTGTCGTCTTTTAGTGTGATTTCAGTATAGTCGTTTAAGTCTTGTCCTTCTTCTACATATAGACCATATCTTCTGTAGAAAGATCCAACTGCTTTAAATCTAGTTATAACTTCAAGACCTTTTCCAAATGGATGAGCCTTTTCAACTTCCATAAGGTTATTGTCAACATCTGATGAGATATAGTGAGTTTTAATTCCTGCTTCGTTAATTTTTTCAAAGAAAAATTTAGAAACTTTTAGACATTCTTTACCAGCTCCGTCGATGCTACCAGCAACTTCATTTCCGCCAGTATCAAAAACTCCATCAGTTCCTGTCATACTGTCTTTAAATTGTAAATAACATCTTCCATTGTCTTCTAAAACATTCTTAGTTTTTCCACTATAAATTGTATTCATTTTTCCTCCTAAATAATAGACAACAAATAAAGCCCAGAGAGGCAGATTTCGCAAAACCTACCCCTCTGGGCTTTTCTCCCTAAGGTGTAATACTTTTAACTTTTATAGTAAAAGTATCCGTACCGCTTGGTCCTTGGCAAAGCCTGGATCCCTAGGTACACTTTCGCTCAAAATGAGCTCTTACATTGATATAATAACAATTAGATTTTTAATTGTCAATAAAATTTTGAGCTTTTTATATGTAACGCAGCTAGCTGCGTCTTCTCTTGCGAGAATAGGAGATTCATTTATTAAAAATACTAATACTAAAATTTAGTGATTGTAACTGATCTCTCTTCTCCATTCCATTCAATATTTTGTCTTTCTCCATCATCTACATTTCCATTTGTTAAATCAAAGGCTTTGGAGATATTTGTAAGTGGAAGAAGAATTCTATCATTTACAATTTTTACTTTGGAGTAAAGTTTTACCTTTTCTCCATTTACATCCATTTCATCAGAATCTATTTGAATAGTTGTTATTTTATCATTTTGTTTAAAGATTGCAGTTCTCGTGCTTTCATCATATTCAACTTCTATTCCTAAAGCTTCTGCAATTACTCTCATAGGAAGTAGAGTTCTGTCATTTTCTATAATAGGCGCTGCATCAATTTTCTTAGAATTTTTATTTTCGCCATTTAATATTTCATAATTGTCTTTTCCAATATAAAATTTATAAATTTTTTCAGTTTCTTTATTATCTTCTTTAGTTTCTACTTTTTTATCTTCAGTTTTTGTAGCTTCTGAAGTTTTTACTCCCTTTTCCAAGTCAGCATTTGCATAAACTGGATGAGTTTCTACTTTTGTATCATTATTTACTAGATAATCATCCCAATTTGAATAAGCTTCCTTTTCTTCAGGTTTTACTATTGGTTTTTCTATTTCATCATATATAAATTCAATTACTTGAACAGTTCCTGAGATTTCGTTTGCTACTAGTACTAATGGTCTTCCAGTTGGAGAATCTTTAGTTTCTATTGTAAATAAACCTTCTGGTCCAATATTTCCCCTCTTATCAAGTCCAACAGTTTCACCTTTTTCTACTTCTTTAACGAAAATTCTGTTGTTAAAATAATCTGCAAATACTGGGTTCATTGGATTTGTAACATCATAAATCATTATTCCAGAAATTCTTTCAAGACCAATTATTACGTATACTTTATTTCCAACTCTTATAGTCTCCACATTTTCTGGCTCTGGTCCCTTTTTATTTGATCTCTTGTCTTTTACATCTTCTTCTCCATCATTTCCATCATTATCTGTGTTGAAGAAGTCTGGGAATAAATTAGCTGTAATTCTTTCAAAATCTGATCCAGAATTATAAACTCTTTCTAAGGTATTTGCATTGTATATTGAGAAAGATCTGCCGCCAAGTAGATGAATTCGTTCGTCATCTAGTACGTCGGTTTCACTATTTAATAAAAATTCTGTCTTTTTATCAGCTGTATCATCAAATTTCTTTGAGTCTACATTTTCATACTTATTTGGTTTCTTTCCCCATTCTCTTGCATCACCTTCATTGGCAGTTAGTATAAATTCTCCATGAATTGTTTTTAAATACTTAATACCATCTGGCATAGGTGTTCCAAGAAAATTTACATTTACAATTTTTATATCTTGATTTTTATCTCTTACTGCATCAATTTCATTTCCAGGTTTCATATGGTCTATAAATCCTAGACCCTTTACATAATTTATATCTCCACGTTCAATATCAATTGAAGCAATTGCATTATTTTCTTGTAGAGATACAAAAGCAGTTTTGTCGTCATCAGAAATTGTAATATATTCTGGTTCTAAATCTTCTTCTGGAGTTGCGCCTTTTTTAATTAAAACACCATCTGCTATAGCTTGATCTCTATTTATGTCAAATCTAACATTTTTTGAAGTTTTATTTTCTAAATCAACTATTGTGACAGTTCCCTCAGGGTCTACAGCATTTACATAGCCTTCTCTTGGTTCCCCTTCATTTGCTGATAAAATATATCTGCCATTCTTTGTAAATGTAACCATATCTGGTTGAACTCCACATTCATAAGCATCCACAAATTTTCCATCTTTATCAAGAATTACAATATGACCATTTTTATCATAGCCTTCAGTAATTTTTGGGTCATTTTTTGAATATTGAACGGCAACTGCTAGTAGTTCTTTATTGTCATTATAGGACACAGAAGTCATATCTCCTGCTACAATATTTTTTCCTTTCAATACTTTACCAATCTCAACAGTTTTTAACTTTTTAGTTTTTCCATTTGAGTCTATTTCAACAATATCAATACTTTGAGTTACTCCACTTACAACGTAAAATCTTCTATCTTTTTTATTGTAAGTTACTATTTCTGCAACTCCACCTTCTTCATCTGCTGTGCCCACACTATATGTATCTAGCTCTCTTACAAGTCCATTGTGGCTATCTTTTTTTTGATAAGTTACATATACATTTTTACCATCATTAATATCCTTAACTTCAGCAGCAAATGTTGGTGCTACTAGTGACAAAAGTGTAACTGATATTAAACCTATCCTTACTATATTCTTTTTCATTCTATTCCTCCTAATGGCTATATATTATTAAATAGAATTATATAAATTATAGATAATGTGTAAAGATTATGTAAAATAAAAAAAGCCCACCTAAGTGAGCTTTTATAAATAAATTATTTAATGTCTTTTAGCATGGATTCCATAAACCAAATTTCTTTTTGATATTCAGTTACATGATCTTCCATCATATTTGCTAATAAGAATTCATCATCAGAAGCTTCTTCACGAATTGCAAGAGCCAAGTCTCTCATGTGTTTAACAAGTTCTAAAGCTTCTTCAATTGCCTTTTTAGGTCCAACTTCTTCTTTTCCAAGTTCTTTTATTTCAGAAAGTTTTAAATATTCCTTAACATTTGCAACTGGGAATTCTCCAATTTGTTTTTGATATTCTGCAACTTCATCATATTTTTCAAAGAATCCATCGTATAAACCTTCTAAATATTCATGAACTGCTTTAAATGTAAATCCAACAACATTCCAGTGTAAGTTGTGTAATTTTACATTTCCCACTAACAAATCTGCTACATATACATCAATTTTTTTACTCATAAATTCCTCCTATTTTTTAATTATATATTTATTTTTTAGTATTAATTATCATTATCTTTCTATTATAATGATACCCGAAGAATTTACAAATAAACAAATAAATTAAAGCTTTTTAATTGTTTTCTAAAAATCTTTTTGATATATAGGCATAAGTGGCAGATCCAATGTATAGATTATCTTCTTTAAATTTTACATTTGGATCATGTAAGAAGTGATCTACTCCTTCATCTATACTTCCCACTCCAAGTGTAAATAAAACTGAAGGAACATGTTTTGCCATTGTTGCAAAATCTTCTGAACCTTGAAAGCCTTTAGTCTCTGTTGCATTGTCACCTAAGATTTCTTTTAAATATTTAGTAAATTCATTAGCTAGTTTTACGTCATTTACAAGAGGAGGCATTCCATATACATGCTCTACTTCTGCATCTGCTCCAAATAACTTAGCATTACTTTGTGCAATTTCTTCAAGTCTTTTCATTAATCTTTCACGAGACTTATGACTTTCACTTCTTAGAGAAACTTCCATTGTACAAGTATCTGCAACAGTATTAACTGCAGTTCCTCCTCCTATCTTTCCTACAAGTGCAATATTTTGCTCTTTTGCAGGAAAACTTGTTGAAACCATTCCTGAAACATCTATGGCAATTCTAGATGCAACTTGGATAGCATCTGCTCCAAGATAAGGTGTAGATCCGTGAGCTGCTTTACCATTTACCGTAATTTTCATTGCATCTCCTGAAAGCATTAGTGGTCCAGCTTTATACTGTATAGTTCCCGAAGTCGTATCATCTCTACCACTCATAATGTGAATAGCAAAGGCTGCGTCAACGCTTGGATTTTCTAATATTCCACTTGCAATCATATCTTCTGCACCTGCCATTATTTCTTCTGCAGGTTGGAACATAAATTTTACATATCCCTTCAAATCTTTTTCATTTTCTTTTAAGTACTTTGCAGTAGCAAGAAGCATTGATGTGTGAATGTCATGGCCACAAGCGTGACAATTTCCATTTGTAGCAGCAAATTCTAAATTTGACTCTTCTTTCATAGGCAGTGCGTCCATATCAGCTCTCAAAAGAATAGTTTTTCCGCCTGGATTTCCAAGTACAAAAGTAATTCCAGCTTTTCCACATCTTTTTGGTTCTATGCCATAGTTTTTTAACTTTTCTTCTACAAATTTAACTGTTTTTGTAAGTTCAAATCCAAGTTCTGCAAAGCTGTGAATCTTTCTTCTGTTTTTTATTATTTCATCATTTAATGATTTAAATTCTTCTAATATTTTTTCCATCTTTTTCCCCTTATTTGTAGTCAAAAACCGCAGCCATTGCCACGGTCTAATTTATTTTCTATATTCTCCATGTCCAAACACAATGTATTTATAACTTACAAGTTCATCAAGTCCTACTGGGCCCCTTGCGTGAAGTTTTTGAGTTGATATGCCAAGCTCTGCTCCCTTTCCAAATTCTCCTCCATCGGTAAATCTTGTTGAAGCATTTACATATACACAAGCTGAATCAACTTCATTTAAAAACTTCATTGCATTTTCATAATTTTCTGTGAGAATTGACTCTGAATGTCCTGATGAATATTTTGAAATATGCTCTATGGCTTCATCAACTCCCTTTACAGTTTTTACTGAAAAGGCATAGTCTAAAAATTCCATGGCATATTCTTCTTCGCTTGCCTTCTTTGCACCCTTTATTTTTTTAATAGCTTTTTCATCTGCATAAACTTTTATATTGTATTTTTCTACAATTCTATTAAGTCCACTATAAAACTCATCTGATAAATCATCTGCAAGCACTAAGGATTCCATAGCATTGCATACTCCAATTCTTTGAGTTTTTGCATTTTCTATAATCTTTAGTGCATTTTCTGTGTCAAAGGAACTTTCTACATATATATGACAGTTACCAACTCCTGTTTCAATTACAGGCACCTTTGCATTTTCTACAACTGAATTAATAAGTCTTGCTGAACCCCTTGGAAGAAGTAAATCTACATATCCTCTTAGTTGCATTAGTTTTGTAGATGATTCTCTTGATGTGTCCTTTACTATTTGTACAAAATCTTCGTCAAATCCTGCAGTCTTTATTCCCTTTCTAATCGCATTACAAATTGCAATGTTTGAATTAATTGCTTCCTTACCACCTCTTAAGATTATTGCACTTGAAGCTTTTAGTGAAAGTATAGCTGCGTCTAATGTTACATTAGGTCTTGACTCATAAATTATTGCAATAACACCCATTGGCACAGTTCTCTTGCCAATTAATAGTCCTACGCTATTTTCTTCCATTGATAAGACTTTTCCAACTGGATCTTTAAAGTCAATTACATCATCTACTGCCTTTGCCATTTGATTTATTCTCTCTTCTGTTAGAAGAAGTCTGTCAATCAAACCTTCAGGCATATTATTTTCTTTTCCAATTTCTATATCTTTAGCATTTGCTTCTAAAATACTCGTTTTTTCATCTAGTAGTGATTTTTTAATTTGTCTTAGTATTTCATTTTTTTCATTTGTATTTAATTTTGCAAGTTTTTTCGATGCAGTTTTTGCTATTTTACCTAGCTCTTCCACACTTAAAATATGTTCCAATGTCTTCTCCTTTTACTATATCTCTAATAATTTTCATGTCGGCGCCTGATGCAATTACAACTTCAATATTTTTTTCAACGGCAAGCTTAGCTGCCTTTATCTTAGTTTGCATTCCACCAGTTCCCACATTTGAATTAGTTTCCTTTGCTGCTGATTCAACATCTTCTATATTGTCAACTTCCATAATAATCTGGGCGTCTTTATTCTCTCTAGGATCATCTGTATATAGTCCTTCTATATCTGTAAGCATTATGAGCAAATCTGCCTCTGTAATTCTGGCAATTACCGCTGATAATGTGTCGTTGTCACCAAATTTAATTTCATAAGTTGAGATTGTGTCATTTTCATTTATAATTGGCACTGCATTTACTTTTTGAAGTTTTTCAAAAGTATTTTTTGCATTAACTCTCATCTCTTCGTCTTTTTCAATTTGTCTTGTAAGTAGTATTTGTGCAGAATTATATCCATAGGATATTAAACTTCTGTCATATATATTTGTAAGTGCAACTTGTCCAACTGATGCAGCTGCTTGCTTATCAGCAGTTTCCTTTGGCCTGTCTTTTAAGTTAAGTTTAGCTCTACCTGCAGCTATTGCTCCAGAAGATACTAATAAAACATTTAGCCCATTATTTTTTAAATTTGCTATTTCAAAGCACAATTCATCTATTTTTTGTAAATTTATTTTTCCATTTTCGTGAGTTATTGAAGAAGAACCCACCTTAATAACTATTGTTTTAATATCTTTAGAAAATTTTCTCATCTCATCACCTTTTAATATAATATACTTTAAAATCAATTTTTAGTAAAGAATTTTTAACTTTACCAAGTAAAAATAAGTAATTTAAAATATTTCTTGATACCCTATTATACCTATTATGTTATAATAAATTTCTGGAGAGTGATAAATTTGCCAAAGATACTAAGAAAAGAATTATTGGCACCAAATATTTACTTATTTGATGTTTATGCGCCTAAGATTGCAGCATCTGCAAAACCTGGGCAATTTATTATTTTAATAGCTGATAAATATTCAGAGCGTATACCTCTTACAATATCTGATTATGATTTAGATAGAGGCTCTGTACAAATTGTTGTGCAAGCATCTGGTGAATCTACAAAGAAAATCGTTGAATTTAACGAGGGTGAAGAATTCAAAGATTTCGTGGGACCACTTGGCCACGCATCTGAATTTTGTGAAATGGATATAGAAGATTTAAAGGATAAAAAGTATTTATTTGTAGCAGGTGGAGTTGGTACAGCACCAGTTTATCCACAAGCTAAATTCTTTAAAGAAAATGGACTTTCTTGCGACATTATAATTGGGGCAAAGTCAAAAGAATTTGTAATATTAGAAGAAGAATTAAAATCTGTATGCGACAATTTATACATAACAACAGATGATGGAAGTTATGGCTTTAAGGGAATGGTTACAGATAAAATTGTAGACTTAATTGAAAATGAAAAGAAACACTATGACCAAGTCGTATCAATTGGACCTATGATAATGATGAAATTCGTATGTCTTACTACTAAGAAGTACAATCTTCCAACTATTGTTTCACTTAATCCTATAATGGTTGATGGAACTGGTATGTGTGGAGCTTGTCGTGTGACAATTGATGGAAAAACTAAATTTGCCTGCGTAGATGGACCTGAGTTTGACGGACATTTAGTTGATTTTGATTCAGCCATGAAAAGACAAAGACAATACATTGACAACAAGAAGACTTCCCATGTGGCAGACCACCACTGCACAATGGACTTAGCAGTTGGAGACCACTTAGCTGAAAATGCAGCTTTGGATTCTAAAAATCTTGGCGAAGTTCACGGCGATGTTGAAATTAAAAAGGCAGAAGATAGATTTAAAAGAGTTCCAATTGCCGAGCAAGACCCAAATGTCAGAAACAAAAACTTTGAAGAAGTTTGTCTTGGATACACTCCACAAGAAGCAGTATTAGAAGCTAGTAGATGCCTTAACTGTAAGAAACCTCACTGCGTTGATGGTTGTCCAGTATCAATAGACATTCCTGGATTTGTAAAAGAAATTGCAAATGCAAACTTTGAACAAGCTTATAAAGTGCTATCTCTATACACATCTCTTCCTGCAGTATGTGGTAGAGTTTGTCCACAAGAATCACAATGTGAAGAGAGATGTGTACTTCGAAATAGAGGCGACGCACTTTCAATTGGAAAGCTAGAAAGATTTACTGCAGATTATGCAAGACGCCATCAAAAAACTAATAAAGTTGATATTAAAAAACTAGATAGAAAAGTTGCAATAGTTGGCGCAGGACCTGCGGGGCTTACTTGTGCAGGCGAGCTTGCAAAAATGGGATATGATGTAACTGTATTTGAAGCACTTCACGAAAGTGGTGGAGTTTTAATCTATGGTATTCCAGAATTTAGACTTCCAGATGAAGTTGTAACTCACGAAGTTGAAAATATTAAAAACCTTGGAGTTAAATTTGAAAATGATACTGTAATAGGTAGAACACTTACTATTGATAATCTTATTGACGATGGTTATGAAGCAGTATTTATTGGTTCAGGAGCAGGACTTCCTAAATTTATGAATATTCCTGGAGAAAACTTAAATGGAGTTTACTCTGCAAATGAATTTTTAACTAGAAATAATCTAATGAGATCCTTTGACGATGAATACGACACACCAGTTAATGTAGGCGAAAAAGTTGCAGTTGTCGGTGGAGGAAATGTCGCAATGGATGCTGCAAGAGTTGCAAAAAGACTTGGTGCAGATGTATCAATTGTCTACAGAAGAACTCAAGCAGAACTTCCAGCAAGAACTGAAGAAGTTCATCACGCTTTAGAAGAAGGAATTAAATTTGAAATGCTAACTGCTCCAACAGAAATCATAGGCGATGAAAATGGATGGGTTAAATCTATAAAAGCTGTGCGAAATGAACTTGGAGAACCTGATGCATCAGGCAGAAGAAGACCTGTAAAGATTGAAGGCTCTGAATTTGAAGAAGAATTCCAAACAGTAATAATGGCACTTGGTACAAATCCAAATCCACTTATATCTTCCACAACTAAAAACTTAAAAATAGAAGATTGGGGCGGAATCATTGTAAATGAAGATTCTCAAACATCAAGAGAAGAAATCTTTGCAGGTGGAGATGCAGTAACAGGGGCAGCAACAGTAATACTTGCCATGGGAGCAGGTAAAAATGCAGCAAAATCAATTGATGAATTTTTAAGAAATAAATAAAAAATGAGCAGTATTAACTTCTCTTAGGTTTAAGACAAACCCACTATAACTCTCACCGGATTTCGCTTTCTACAAATTGTAATTATGGGCTAGCTGAAAAACGCAAACTCGCTAACGCTCAATATTAAGTCTTTCAGGCGCTCGTTTTCGAATTGAATTTATACAGAAAGCTCAATATGGTTTTTCATATAGTGGGTTTTTACTTTGTCAACTGTCTGAGAGCAGTACTACCTGCTCTATTTTTTTACAAATATTTATCTATAAATTTTTTTATAAGTCTGATTATATAAATTAAAAAAATAAAACTAAATATAGGCCATATATTTAATATTATCTTACTCATTATTATCACCTGCAATTTTCAAAACATTAAATCCATTTATCCCATCTATTTCTACAATGTTTTTATTTAATAGCTCATCTAATTTATTTTCTTTCCCAAAAACAATATCTACTTCTTCTTTTAAAACTAGATCATAAGACTTTATAAATTCTAATATTTTTTCTTCTTCAGTTAAATTTCTTTCTCTCTCTTCTAACTCAAGATTTTCTAAAATAAATTCTTCAATTCTATTAAAATCCATTATATTTTGCAGCACCCTATTGTTTTCAGTTATTAAAAGCCCTGGAAGTTTTTTTATTCTGTAGTCAAAGGCTTCCATTCTCTCCTCTAAAAATAATTCGTCACTAAATTCATAGCTCATCATAAAGTCTTGGAAATCCACATTAAATTCACTTAAAATTTCTTTCTGCACATCTATTTCATAAATATTTTTATGATAAATTATCATTTCTTCAACAATTTTCCTAAGATAATTGTTTGCATCTTCCTTGTCTAAACTTTTAAATGTTACAAAATATTTATCTAGTGGATAGCTTGAATTATATTTTTCTGTAAAAAGTTCTGGCGGATTTTTAAATCCAGGCATACTAGTTATAGTAGATGTAGCTTTATACATATCGTATAAAATTTTATTGCCAAGCTCTACAGAATTTTTCTCTCTAAAATTCTTGGGAAGAAACTCCTCATAATTTCCAATGAGTCCTCCCATTCTAAATTCATATGTAAAATTTTTATATTTAAATTCTAATTTTCTAAGTATTGGAAATATACCCCACAAAAATGGGTCTAAAACGTCTGTAAATATTTTTAACATAATAACCTCACTTTTCTTTTATAAATTCATTATACCATTAATTCACTTCTTATACCTTATGTTTACTAGCATAATTAATTTTCACAAAATGAAAATTTACACAATATATGGTTTTATTATGGACTTTAAGCACAATATATTGTATAATTTGTTTATCATTAAAAATAAGAAAGGGAGAGTCAAATGCCAACTGTAATTAAGAGAAATGGAGAAGAAGTTGAATTTAATAAAGATAAAATAACAATTGCTATAGAGAAAGCTATGCACTCAAGTTCAGGAGTTTACATAGAAAATCAAGCAGAAGAAATTGCTACAGAAATCGAAAATCTAGCAAATTCAAAGGATATTCCACTTTCAATATACGATATAGAGGACGAAGTTTATTATAGATTAATTCAAAATGATAACCCAGCAACAGCTAGAGCTTATGAATCATATAAATCAGTACAACAATATAAGCGTGAACAAAATACAACTGATGAAGACATACTAGGTCTATTAAATGAAACAAATGCTGATTTAATGGATGAAAATTCAAATAAAAATGCTGTCATCGCCTCTACGCAAAGAGACTTAATTGCAGGCGAAGTGTCTAAGGATATTGCAAAGCGAAAGATGATTGATGCTGACCTTGTTGAAGCTCATGAATCAGGTGCAATTCACATTCACGACATGGACTACATTATCCAACCAATTTTCAACTGTTGTCTAGTAAACATGAAGGACATGCTTGACAATGGAACTGTTGTAAATGGCAAGATGATTGAAACACCTAAATCTTTCCAAGTTGCATGTAATGTAATGACTCAAATAATTGCACAAATTGCATCTAACCAATACGGTGGACAAAGTATAAATATTTCTTGCCTTGGAAAATATTTGAGAAGATCTTACGACAAGAACTTAACTCTTGCACTTGATACTCTTGGAGATATTGAACTTGCAGAAAAAATGGCAAATAGAATGACTAAGAAAGATCTTGAAAGTGGTATCCAAACGATTCAATATCAAATAAATACTCTAATGACTTCTAATGGTCAAGCTCCTTTCGTCACATTATTTATGTATCTTGAAGACGACGATCAATATGTAGATGAAGTTGCAATGATTATAGAAGAAATCTTAAAACAAAGAATTCAAGGAATAAAAAATGATGCAGGCGTTTATGTAACTCCAGCATTTCCTAAGCTAATCTATGTTTTAGATGAAAACAATATAAATAAAGATTCTAAATATTATTATTTAACATCTCTTGCAATTAGATGTACTGCTAAGAGAATGTATCCAGATTATATTTCTGCAAAGAAAATGAGAGCAAATTACGAAGGAAATGTATTTAGTCCAATGGGATGTAGAGCTTTCCTTCCACCATATAAAGATGAAAAAGGAAATTATAAATTTGAAGGTAGATTTAACATGGGAGCATGCTCTATTAACCTTCCTCAAATTGGTATTCTTGCAGGTGGAGATGAAAAGAAATTCTTTGAAATTCTTGAAAAGAGACTTGATTTAGTAAAGAGAGTTGGACTTCTAAGATATGAACATCTTAAGAAAGTAAACAGCGACTCCTCTCCTATTCACTGGCAACACGGTGCTATAGCAAGACTTGGAAAACACGAAAGCATTGCACCACTTCTTGAGAATGGATATTCAACAGTATCACTTGGATACATTGGAATCTATGAAGCAACAATTCTAACTAAGGGTGTGAGTCACACAACTAAAAAGGGTTATGAATTTGCAATGAGAATAATGGATGCACTTAATGCAGCAGTTAAAAAATGGACTGAAGAATATGGAATTAAATTCACTCTATATGCAACTCCAGCTGAATCGCTAACTCAAAGATTTGCAAATATTGACAAAGAAAGATTTGGAATTATAGAAAATGTAACAGACAAGGGTTACTACATTAACTCCTTCCACGTAGATGTTCGTGAAGAAATATCTGCCTTTGAAAAATTCACATTTGAATCTAAATTCCAAGACAAATCAACTGGTGGATGTATTTCCTATGTTGAAATTCCAAATATGAGCCACAACCTTGAAGCTCTTGAAACAATTGTAAGATTTATTTACGACAATATACAATACGCAGAATTTAATACAAAGTCTGATTACTGCTCTGAATGTGGTTTCGACGGAGAAATTAAATTAAATGACGAAGGCGAGTGGGAATGTCCACAATGTCACAATACTGACCGCTCAACTCTTTCTGTTGTAAGAAGAACTTGCGGATATCTTGGCGAAAACTTCTGGAACGAAGGTCGTACAAAGGAAATTAATGCAAGGGTGCTTCACATCTAATGAGATATGCACAAATAAGAAGATATGATGTGGCTAATGGACCTGGAATAAGAACTACATTTTTTGTAACAGGCTGCAGACACAATTGCTACAATTGTTTTAACAAAGAATATCAAGATTTTAATTATGGAGATATTTGGACAGATAAAGAGACAAGAGAAGTTATAGATTATTTAAAATTAGATGAAGTTAAGGGCCTCACTATACTTGGTGGAGAGCCCTTTCAAAATGAAATAGATTTATGTCAAATAATAAAGGACATAAAAAAAGAAACCCACAAAGATATTTGGATTTACTCTGGATACACTTTTGAAGAAATATTAAAAGATGAAAATAAAAAAAATTTATTAAAAGAATGTGACGTACTAGTGGACGGTAGATTTGTAGAAAAATTAAAAGATTTAAAGCTTAAATTCCGTGGATCATCTAATCAAAGAATAATAGATATAAAAAAATCACTAGAAGAAAATAAAATAATTGAATTTGAAATATAAAAACCTCAGCTTTTACTGAGGCGAGGTTGTATACAAACCCACTATAACGCTCACCGGATTTCGCTTTCTACAAATTCTAATTCTTAACTCGCTGAAAAACGCAAACTCGCTAACGCTCAAACAGTGCGTTTTTCGGGCGCTCGTT
>Ga0129315_1000217_pt1 | contig 61714 bp, 59 predicted proteins | sample Cm827metagenome_FD_94432 | JGI IMG/M metagenome (GOLD analysis project Ga0129315, IMG submission 94432) | Eastern black-and-white colobus group fecal microbial communities from Wisconsin, USA - Cm827 metagenome | ecosystem: Host-associated > Mammals > Digestive system > Large intestine > Fecal... | reverse complement strand
CGCCCATTGCGGAAGATTCCCCACTGCTGCCTCCCGTAGGAGTCTGGGCCGTGTCTCAGTCCCAATGTGGCCGTTCATCCTCTCAGACCGGCTACTGATCATCGCCTTGGTAGGCCGTTACCCCACCAACAAGCTAATCAGACGCAGGCCCATCCTTTAGCGATAGCTTACATGTAGAGGCCATCTTTCACGGAGCTCCCATGCGGAAGTTCCGTCACATTCGGTATTAGCACCCCTTTCGGAATGTTGTCCCCATCTAAAGGGCAGGTTGCCTACGCGTTACTCACCCGTTCGCCACTAAGGTTATCGAAATAACCTCCGTTCGACTTGCATGTGTTAGGCATGCCGCCAGCGTTCGTCCTGAGCCAGGATCAAACTCTCCAAAAAAATTTTTGACTGCGATAAATTGTTATCTTCTTCGCAAAGCCTGCGATTTTTTCATTCGATATACATTAGTATTATCTCATTCAAAAATCTTGTCTTTGCTCGAATATAAGCAATTTCTCTTTGTCAATATTTTGAAGAACTAATCTAGCTCTTATTATTAAAAGAAATATTTTGACTTGGTCGTGCGCTTTCGCGCTCGACCCGCACATTCGCTTTTTTTAGGTTAATTGTTCAGTTTTCAAGGTCCATTTTTGGCTTCGATAAATTGTCATCTTCTTCGTCAGCGCTTCAATTTTCTCACTCGATATACTTTAGTATTATCTCGTTCGTAAATTTTTGCGCTTCCTCGAATACGAGCAATTTTTCTTTGCCAAATCCTTTTTTGTCTAGCGATTTAGGCTTTAATTTGTTGCCTTATCGCGTCGACTTGTATATAATACCACAGCACCTATTATGTGTCAACACTTTTTTCGTAACTTTTTTAACAAATTTTCTTGAACACTCGGAGCCGTTGCAATAAAAGGTATCTTGTATACAAGCTTTTGAGCTTCAAAAATTTATGAAAACTTACTGATTTTCTTTGGCAAAAACATCTAAACACGATAATTCCACTATCTTTTTCTCGTTTGCAGTATTATCCACCATTATATAATAGCTTCCTTCTTTACCAGTTTGCCAGTAATAGCGAAAATACTCTATTGGATAGTTTTTATTTATCTGCCGCCAGCTACTGAATTTATATGAAGGAATAAATTGCAAAACCAATTCCTCGTTACGCCAAAACGTAGAGACTTTAGCAAAAATGTTCTCGCTTTGCCAATCCAATTCTTTTGGTCGCCAGCCGGGAATGCCGACAAATACATCATAGCGCAAAATTTCTTTAAGCACAGCAGCTTGCTCTGCACAATTTTCTTCTATATATTGCAGCAAAATCTCTGCTACGCCTTTAGCGTTGTGAGTTTGCGGATAATAGCCCTTCTCCACCCACCAATTTGTCAGCTTGCTGTAAAATGCAAAAGGCGTACTTGCTTCATATTGTATCAAAGCACGCAGAGTATTAGCAAAAATACCGCTGTTACCGGTTTGGCCCAACACATTTTCCAAACGCTTTAAAAACTGCATATCTGCGTAAGGCATATATTTCGTTGCCAAAATTTCATAGGGAGGCTCATCCATATACAACAATTCATGCTCTTGCGTTTGCTGCTGCATTTGTGTTCCGGGCAAAACCTTCAGAAATCCCAGCTGCAGCATGTGAGCACTCAAACCATAAACATCATTAAAAGATTTGCCAAAGGTCGGCAAATCCTCATATGGAAGTCCGGCAATCAAATCAACATGAATATGCATATTTTTAAATGACAGCAAACGCTTTACATTAGCTGCCAAACGCTGCCAATTATCCTGTCTGTTGATAGCAGCCAAAGTTGGTTGATGGGTACTTTGAATGCCTATCTCCATTTGAAAGCGTCCTTTAGGCACGGTTGCTAAAAAATCCAGCACTCGCTCGGAAAGAATATCTGCTTTAATTTCAAAATGAAAGGTCGCCCTAGTGTCTGCCTTGGCAAGATGCTGCATAATCGGCAGAAAATAATTTTCATCTAAATTGTAGGTACGGTCGACAAATTTTACTAAAGGCACTCCGGCAGCAATAAATCTATCTAAATCCTGCAGTACCAGCTCCAGCGGCCGTCTGCGCACACTGCGGGAAATACCCGATAAACAATACGCACAATTAAAAGGACAGCCACGAGTACATTCGTAATAAGCAATTTTATGCTCTGCTACAATATTTTCTAAATCAGGATATGGAAACGGCAGCACACTTAAATCATTTATCACCGTTGCGCCGCCATTAAGACAAACACTAGTATAATCTTTAAAAGCAATATGTTTCGGTATAGTTTCATGCTTTTCCAAGCTCTCCAGCAGCTTACTGAAGCAAATTTCACCTTCACCCTGCACAATATAATCAATCGCCGGCTGTTCGCTAAAAATTCGCTCCGCGTCAAAAGACACCTCCGGTCCGCCAACTACAATTACTGCTTCCGGATTCAGCTTGCGCAGCATAGCTATTAACCGCATTACAAAAGGCTTATTCCAAATATGAACAGAAAAACCGTAAACCTCTGCCTGCGCCACCATTATTTTTTCTAAAACGTCGAGAATTTGGGAATTGATAGTTTCTTCCAACAACTCTACTTCGTGCCCCTGCGCCTTGGCATATCCGCTGACATAACGCAGACCCAAGCCTGTATGAATATATTTACTATTGATTGCCGTTAAAAGTACACGCATTTTTACGCCTCAATTTCTTAATATCTACAAAAATCGCTCACAAAAAGCATTTCTTTTTATGCTATAATAATAAAGTATGCTACTGATTTTTGCAAGGAGTTGACACACATGACAGAGAAAAATATAGCTATTCCCGCTCACGGCAGCAATGTAAGCCGTAAGGATATTCCTTTGGAATATAAATGGCACGTTCAAGATATTTATGCCGATGAAAACGCTTGGCAACAGGCTTGTGCAGAATTTAAGGCACGATTACCTAAGCTGCAAGCTTTGAAGAATAAAATAACTACGGCGCAAACTCTTTACGAAGCGCTGCATTTACAGGATACGTTGGCGCAAATGCTGGATAAAATTTATGCTTATGCGCGCCTGCAGCAGGATGCAGATAACACCGACCAGCACATGCAGGCTCTTTCCGGTGAAGCAGAAGGACTTGTAGCCGCTTTCCAAAACGCAAATTCATTTATTGAACCGGAAATGCTAGCGTTAGGCAAAGAAAAGGTTGCCGCCATGCTGGACAGCGAACCTCTGCTTGCCGAATATAAATTTTATATTGCTAATCTTATGCGCCTTTCTGACCATATTTTAAGCGCCGAACAGGAAGCTTTGTTTGCTCAAAGCCATTTGGCTACTCAATCCGCCGCCAATGCTTTTCGTGCTTTGGTAAGCGCGGATATAGAGTTTCCGTCCATTACCGACGGCGAAGGCAAGCCTGCTATTGTCAGTGAAGGCAATTACATTCTGAACATGTCTTCTTCCGACCGCGAGCTGCGCAAAAATTCCTTCCAAACACTTATGGGAACCTACCATAAATTCCGTAACACGTTGGCTGCAACCTTGACAGGCAGCGCCCGCAGCGCTTACTTTTACGCTTCCGTACATAATTATCAGGATACCCTTGCCTCCTGCTTGGCCAGTGATAATATTCCTACCAGCTTATATGACGGGTTAATTCAAACTGTCCATGATAATTTGGCGCCGCTACACGAATATATGCAGCTAAAAAAAGATGTGCTTGGCTACGACGAGCTACATCCTTATGATATTTACGTTCCTCTCTCTCATGCAGCCGATTCCTTCGCTTGCACTTTTGCTGAAGCCTGCGAAAAAATTGAAACAGCTTTAGCGCCTTTGGGCGAGGATTACATCGCCAATCTGCACAAGAGCTTTGCCAGCGGATGGATAGATGTTTACGAAAACAAGGGCAAACGCTCTGGTGCTTATTCCTGGGGCGTTTACGGCGTGCATCCCTACGTTTTGCTTAATTATCAAAAGCGTTACAGCAGCATTTCTACTATCGCCCACGAAATGGGCCACGCGCTGCACAGCTATTACAGCGCGCAAAACCAAACCTATGTAAATTCTGACTATACTATTTTCTGTGCCGAAGTCGCTTCCACCACTAACGAAAATTTGCTGCTAGAATATACGCTCAAGCACGCCAACGATGAGCAAAAAATTTATCTGTTAAACCAATTTTTAGAAGCAGTACGTACAACGGTTTACCGTCAAGTACAATTTGCCGAGTTTGAAAAATATATTCATAGCGAAATTACTGCCGGTCGTTCCCTGCAAGCAGAAAAGCTGGAAAATTATTGGCTGGAAAGCAACAAACAATATTACGGTCCGGCTTTAACCGCGGATCAAGAGCTTGCCAGCGAATGGTCCCGCATTCCTCATTTCTACACTCCCTTCTACGTTTACAAATACGCTACCGGTTACAGCGCTGCTACTGCCTTTGCCACAGCTATTTTAAACAAAGAACCTCAAGCGGTAGAAAAATATCTTGGCTTCCTCAAAGCCGGTGGCAGTGATTATTCCTTAAATATTCTTAAAGCGGCAGGCGTTGATTTAAATACGCCGCAGCCGGTTACCGTAACTCTACAAAAATTTGCTAAAAAGCTACGTGAATTAAAAACTCTGCTTGGAAAATAAGCTACCTTTTTTCAGTAAAATTTCTCGAAAAAAGTTTAGAAAAGCTATTGACAAATAGATACCTCCCTAGTATAATATTACTTGTTCCGAACGAATCGGAACCTTGGAAATGCCGAAGTGGCGGAATTGGCAGACGCACTTGACTCAAAATCAAGCGGGTTCACGCTCGTGCCGGTTCGAGTCCGGCCTTCGGCACCATAGTAAATATGCGGTTCATCGAAAGGTGAACCGCTTTTTTGTGTTATAAAGGAAAAAATATCAAGACCAAACATCACATTCGGTCTTGATATTTTTATATTCAGAAACTATGAATTAATTACTGCTAAAATTTTAAGTATTTGTTATCTATAAGAGCAAATATTACATCAATTTGTCCGTTGTAATGCTTATCCATACCTAAACATTGTTTCCAAAAATAAGATGGAGGCATTTCTTTTAGTTCATCTAAATTCATATTAGTCATTAATTCTAATGCTTTATATGCATAATTAGCATTTTTTCCGTTTCTTTTCTCTAATCCATAAAGGGCTAAAAAAGTATTCTTGGGGCATACCTTTTTGGCACCTGAGGTATTATCACCAAAAATTTCATCAGCAGCTTCTTTCCAAGCCACTGCTCCATCAATCCCCTGTTGCATTCGTTCATAAGCTTTAATAGCACATAAACCATACTTACCATAAATCATGCCATATCCCTCCATTTCTAATTAAAACATTAGCTAAATATTATCATTTTCACTAATCTACATCAGCATATTTTTCATCTAATCTGCCGCTAAAGCAGCAACCATTGAGAACGTTTTTAATAATATACTTTTTGCTTTCCTCGCTAATGGATTTGTCGTTAGTCAATTCTGCTAATACGCCCTCATAGCTTACGCGGCTGTTTACGCTATAAATACGCGCTTGCGAACGATTGGCATCAAAAATCATCTCCGGACGATAATCAGGATTCCACTTATTCCAAGTGTTTCCTAATAAAACAGTATTGGGATTACCACTACGCATAAAAGCAGACAGAGACGCAATAAAGGCTTTACTCAAATCCTGCGCGCCCTTAACCTGAAAAGCGTCTGTATTTTTGGTAAAGGGATAAGCTTGGTCAGTAAGAAATGGCAAAAATACGCCAGGGAAAGCGCCGTTACGCGTTCTATATTATTCCCATACTACTTCGTTGCTGTGGCCAAATACGCAGAACTTGTGTGGAGAGAATCCCAGTCTGGTAATTTTAAAGCCGAGGATACGGCAGGGAAAATTTGTCAGGTTGATCTATGGATTGCTGGCCAAAGGTCAACTGTACTCACAAGATATGAGTACACAAATTCAATAGATTACAACCTAACCTGACTAGATTTTTTGAAATCCAGTTGTCGGGGTATGTTAAGGTCGCCCATTTTTCAAGATTTTATCTTAAATCTTTTGATTTAGGGTGTTGACATATTACCAGATTGCTTTTCATTTATCCTTTTGATACAGAAAAATTCCTATGCCTATAATAATCGCCAAAATACCAACGAGCTGCTGCATACTCACCAGCTCATGCAAAATAAAATATCCTAGCAAGCAGGTGCCGACAGTCTCACCCAAAATACTCATAGAAATAACTGTTGCCGACAACCATTTTAACAGCCAATTAAAAATCAGCTGTCCTAAAATAGTTGATACCAAAGCAAGTCCTAAAAAATTTAGCCAAGCATTTACGTTGTAGCCTGTAAAACGATTGCCGCAAAGCAAATTGTAAATGCCTAAAAAAGCCGCGCCACTGCCATAACCTAATACGGAATAGGGAATTACGCCCAAGCTACGCCGCAGCTCCTGTCCAATAAGAAAATATCCCGCAATTACAGCCGCTGCTGCCAAAGCCATTAAATCTCCAATAAATGCTTGCCAGCCAATAGCAAAATCTCCCCAACCAATCACAGCGCTGCCGGCGATAGCTACAAAGCAGCCTACTAAAGCACCTTTGTTGCACCTCTCCTGCCACAGCAGATAGCTTCCCAAAATAGTAAACAAAGGCTGCAAGGTTACTAAAACAACGGAGCTGGCAACGGAAGTCAGCTTTAAGGATTCAAACCACAGTACATAATGTACTGCCAAAACAATTCCTGAAATCATTCCCGCCACAAGCTTCTTGCCAGAAATATTTATAAGCTGCTGACGATTTTCCTTCTTGAAAAAAAGAAGAGGCAACAAAAATAATGTTGCCAATAATAAACGATAAAAGGCAATTATACCTGCCTCAGCCTGCGCCAGCTTCGCAAAAATGCCGGACGTAGACAAAAAAAACACCGCAGCAAAAAGAATTACATAAGATGTATATTTACCCGGAGTCATTTTACAAAACTCCTGCCGCGTACAAAGCACACAAGGATTTGGCATCATACAGCTCGCCCTTTGCAATCATTGCGCGCAATTCATCAGGAGGAAACGCCTGCACACCAATAAATTCATCTGCATCCGTATGCTGTGCAAATTTTTTTAAGCCCCACGCCTTATATAAATGTATAATTTCATCAGAGAAACCTGGAGTTGTAGCAATACTAAGCAAATGCTGCCAATGCTCGGCCCTGTAGCCGGTTTCTTCGCTAAGTTCGCGGCGCGCACATTCATCCTTGTCCTCCGCTTCGCCATGATCCAGCTTGCCTGCCGGAATTTCCCATAGTAAGGTACCTAACGGATAACGACATTGCTTCACCAAAACTACTCGACCGTCAGCTAAAACCGGCACAATGGCTACTGCGCCGGGATGACGAATGTATTCGCGCGTAGTATCGGCGCCATTGGGCAGCGTCACATGATCCCGCTGCACCTTCAGTAAACGACCGCTGAACACTTCTTCGTTACTGCCCTCAACATAAATTTCATCTAAAGTAGGCTCATGAAATTTTTTTAACATTTCTCCACCTCATTTATTTGCAGTCAGCTTGTCCTTGACAGCTCGGGCACCTCTTAACAACTCCGCTGCACTTTCATAGGCAGCGCGCGAAACGCTATCGCCCGCAGTCATACGCACCAATTCCTGCAAACGCGCATCGTAATCTAAAACCGAAAGTACTGTTGCCGTGCGCCCATTAGAGTTCTGTTTTTCAATATAAATATGGTTATCGGCAAACGCGGCAATTTGCGGCAGATGAGTAATACACAGAACTTGTCCCACCGTAGCGATGGCAGCAATTTTTTCCGCCATTTTCTGCGCCGTAATTCCGCCTACGCCAGTATCTATCTCGTCGAACACCATGGTGGCAACCTGACCCTTGTCCATCAGCACAGTTTTCATAGCCAAAGCAATACGGCTCAACTCACCGCCGGAAGCTACCTTTTCTAAATCATTTAATGGCTCGCCTAAATTAGCGCTGAATAAAAAGCGAATTTCGTCCTTACCCACAGGTGTAAAGCGCTCTAAGGGAGCAGAGGCAATTTGAAAATTACCGTTGGGCATTGCCAAATCGTGAATATGCGCTGTAATTTTCTTGCTAAGCACAGAGCTGCTTTGCTTCCGTTCCTTGGTCAAGGCTGCCGCCGCTTTATTAAGCTCCGCCACAGATGCGGCAAATTGTTTTTGCGCTTTATCTAAAGCGTCAGTAATATTTTGCAGCTGCTCGAGCTTTACTTCCGTAACTTGTAAATATTCTAAAACCGCTTGCGTACTGCCGCCATATTTTCTTTGCAAACGATAAATGGTATCTAAACGCTCCTGTACCTGCGCGGACCGTTCTTCGTTAAAATCACTGCGGCTTAAATAAGCGGCCAGCTCTCCGCGGCAGTCATCCAAATTTATCCAAGAGCTATCCACTGCTTCGGCAAAAGTTGACAATCTATTATCATAACGAGCGGCGTATTGTAACTCATCACGCACTGTCGCCAAGCGCGATAATACCGCGTCCGCTTCATCTAATTGGTTATAAGCCACGTTAACTGCTTTGATAATTTTTTCACTGTTTTGCAGCAGACGCGCTTCATCTTCTAAAGAATCTTCTTCGCCCACAACTAAATTTGCATTGGTTATCTCGTTAATTTCCCAAGCATAGCGATCAATAAGTAAATCTTGCTCCTGATTATCTTTATGCAGCTGCTCTAAATGCTCCTTAGCCGCAACATAAACTGCATACTTTTCTTTATAATTATATAAAACCTTTTGCAAAGCTGCTCCGCCAAAAGCGTCGGTAACAAGTAGCGGCGCCTCTACTTTGAGTAAAGCTTGATTTTCGTGCTGCCCGTGAATATCTACCAGCTTGGTGCCAATTTGCTTCAACACAGTCAACGGCACTTGCACGCCGTTGATAAGCGCGCGGCTTTTTCCGGCAGCGCTAATCTGCCTTTTTAAAAACAAATCGTCCTCTGCCTCCAGCCCCTGCTGACGCAGAATATTTTTGATATCCTCCTGACCTGCAATATCAAAAACAGCCTGCACCCAAAGCCCGTCAGTACCACTGCGCACATAATCCACCGAAGCGCGTCCGCCCAGCACTATACCAAACGCATCAATTAAAATAGATTTGCCCGCGCCGGTTTCACCGGTAAAAACATTAAAGCCCGACGTAAAATCAGCATGAGCATCCTCTAACAAGGCAAAATTATGAACATGCAAAGATTGCAGCATTTAATCACCCGCCTTAGCGATATTCCTGCAAGCGTTTGAGCAAAATCATAACGCCTTCTTTATTTTCCGTAGCCACAAAAACAGTATCGTCACCGGCGATAGTTCCTAAAATTTCCGGCCACTTCATATAGTCTAAAGCAAAAGCCACTGCTTGCGCAGCACCAGGCAGCGAACGAATTACTACCAAGCAGTCGGAGATACGCACGCTGACAATAGAATCATGAAAGGTACGCTCCAAACGCTCCGTAGTCAACATCATACCGTGCTCTTTAGGATAAGCATAATGATAATGACCATTAGCATCAGGCACTTTCACCAGCATCAATTCCTTTATATCGCGGGAAACCGTCGCCTGCGTAACTTCGATACCTTCACGGCGCAAAGCTAACGCTAAATCTTCTTGAGTTTCTATTTTGTTATTATCAATTATCTCTTTGATTTTTGCATGTCTGGTCATTTTCATTGTTTATCACCTCATTGGCTTATAATTAAATTTTTCTTCATTTATATATTGCGCATCAGCTTTTGCTGCCAGGTCTGATAATAATCGCGGCTAGTCAAGCGGATAAATTTCATTGTGTACGGACTTTTTTCAATTCTAACCAGCGTATCGTTACCTACCTCTATGACATTTTCTCCGTCGCAGGCCAGCATCATTTCTTCGCTGCCGGGCACTGCTTTGAGCTCAATACACTCCGAAAGCGGTATCACCAGCGCCCTTGCCGCCAGCGAATGAGCACACACGGGAGTAATAACGCTAACATCCAGTTCCGGCATCACCAGCGGACCGCCTGCTGACAAAGAATATGCCGTAGAGCCTGTCGCCGTAGAGATTATCAAGCCGTCAGCCGCATACCGCCCAGAGGGTTTGCCGTTAATATACATATTTAAATGCGCCAGCTTGCTAAACATACCCTTAGCTAAAACCAAATCGTTCAAAGCATGAGCTGTCGCTAAAACCTTATCTTCGTAGATTACGCTTGCCTGCAGCATTTTACGCTCTTCAATAGCGTACTTTCCTTGAGAGAGCCTGCTGATAGCCTTGCGCATTCCCGGCAAATCAATTTCCGCTAAAAAGCCCAGCTTACCAAAATTGATACCAAAAGCAGGCACCTGCGCCGGAACTGTGTAGCGAGCCATTTGCAAGAGCGTTCCGTCACCGCCCAAGCTCACAGCCACATCAAGCTTTTGCAGCGTAGTTGGATTTTGCCGGTCATAGGCAGCACAATCATATTCGGCCGCAATATTTTTCGGCAACAGCGGCTCCAAATTCCAATCACGGCACATTTCCACAATTTCCGGCAGTGCAATGCAAACCTTTTCTTTACTTAAATTAGGAAATATCGCTAATCTTTTTGTTGTCATCTCAGCCATCTGCCTTTTTATCCAAATCACCGTGACTGCGACCAACCAGCTCTGCTACATATTGGGCGCTGACGGCGTCATCACTGCCCAAAGTTAAATGCAGCAGATATTCAATGTTTCCCTCCGGCCCTTTAATGGGAGAAAAATCCAAACCGGCAATGCCAAAGCCTTCTTCCTTGGCAAAAGCAATCACCTTATTGATAACATCCTCGTGCACTTGCGCGTCGCGCACTACGCCTTTTTTGCCCACGTTTTCCTTACCAGCTTCAAACTGCGGCTTGATTAAAGCGATAACAAAACCGTCGGTTTTAAGAATTTTATGCACTGCCGGCAAAATTTTATCCAACGAAATAAAAGCTACGTCTATGGTCGCTATATCAACTTGCTCCGGCAAGCTGCCGGGTTCCAAATAGCGCACGTTAGTACGCTCCATATTGATTACGCGCGGGTCGCTGCGCAGCTTCCACGCCAGTTGACCGTAGCCAACGTCAATGGCGTAAACCTTAGCGGCTCCGTTTTGCAAAGCGCAATCGGTAAAGCCGCCGGTAGAAGCGCCAATATCCGCTACAACCTTATCCTGCACGCTGATAGGAAAAATTTGCAACGCCTTAGCCAGCTTCAAGCCACCGCGGCTGACAAAGGGCAGCTTATTGCCTAAAAGACGAATCTGTACGTCCGGCGCTACCGGCGTACCCGGTTTATCTATTTTCTGCTCATTCACGAGTACTTGTCCTGCCATAACAGCGGCCTGCGCCTTAGAGCGGCTTTCAAAAAGCGCTCGGTTCATAAGCAAAGCATCAAGTCGTTCTTTTTTCACGTTATTTCCCCTTTACCAGCTCCGTAATTTGCTTGACAATAGCCGGAACATCCAAAGCTAAATCTCTAAACAGCAGCTTTTTATCGCCATGAAGCACAAATTCATCAAGAATTCCCAACGTCAGCACTTGGCATTGCTGTAAAAGCTGTTTGCTGTTTAAGGCTTCCAAAACAGCGCTGCCCACACCGCCAGCCAGTACGCCTTCTTCCATGGTAACAAGCTTGCCGTATTTTTGAGCACATTCAAACAAAAGCTCTGCATCTAAAGGCTTAGCAAAGCGCATATTAACTACGCCGACGCTAATTCCGCGTTCCGCCAAAGCATCCGCTGCGTCCAAAGCGCTCTGCACCATACTGCCGATAGCCCAAATGCATACATCCTTACCCTCGTGCAGCACCTCTGCTTTACCAACGGGCAAAGTGTGCACCGGTTCAGAAATATCTACGCCCACGCCGCTACCCCGAGGATAACGAATACTGATCGGTCCGTCAAAATCCACAGCAGTTTTCAGCATGTGGCGCAGCTCGTTTTCATCCTTAGGAGACATAATAGTCATATTAGGAATACTGCGTAAAAAAGCATAATCAAAAACACCGTGATGTGTGTAACCATCGTCGCCTACAAGACCAGCTCTATCCAAGCACAAGGTAACATGCAGCTTTTGAATACAAATATCGTGCAGCACAGAATCATAAGCGCGCTGCAAAAAGGAGCTGTAAATTGCAGCCACCGGCTTAAAACCCGCAGCAGCAATACCTGCCGCCGAGGTCACAGCATGCTGTTCCGCAATTCCCACATCAAAAAATCTTTCCGAATGCGCTTTGGCAAAGGTAGTCAAGCCGGTACCGTCAGGCATAGCCGCCGTAATACCTACAATTTTTTTATCAGCATCCGCCAATTCCGTAATCGTCTTGCCAAAAACCTCAGTATAGGTTATGGGCGCATTGGGATTGGTAATTTTTTTGCCCGTAGCAATTTCGAAAGGTCCGGTGCCGTGGAATTTATTGGGACTTTCCTCCGCAGGCTTATAGCCCTTGCCTTTTTTAGTCAGCACGTGCACCATAACTGGTCCGTTAATTTTTCTGGCAGCTTGTAATATATCAATCAAGCCTTCCACATCATGACCGTCAACCGGTCCCAAATAGGTGAAGCCCAATTCTTCAAAAATAGAGGTTGGCACCATTAAATATTTTACGCTGCCCTTTAAACGGCGCAGAGCCTTCAGCACATCACTGCCAAAATCAACATTTTTCAGCCAGCCCTCTAAATCGTTTTTAATTTTATTGTAGGTTTCTCCGGTACGCAGCTGGTAAAGATATTCGCTCATGGCGCCAACATTTTTGGAAATAGACATTTCGTTATCGTTAAGTACTACAATCATCTTTTTATGTAGCGTACCAGCGTTGTTTAAAGCTTCAAAAGCCATACCGCCGGTCATGGAACCATCGCCGATAACAGCCACGACATCATAATCTGCGCCCTGTAAATCTCTAGCTACAGCCATACCCAAGGCCGCAGAAATCGAAGTACTGGAATGTCCCGTGCCAAAAGCGTCATGCTCGCTTTCTGTACGCTTTGGAAAGCCGGAAAGTCCTCCGTACTGGCGCAGAGTAGCAAAAGCCTCGCGTCTTCCGGTAAGAATTTTATGAATATATGATTGATGTCCTACGTCAAAGACAATTTTATCTTCAGGCGTAGAAAAAACTCTATGTAAAGCCAAACTAAGCTCCACTACACCCAAATTGGGAGCCAAATGGCCGCCTGTCCTAGAAATAACGCTTATTAAAAACTGTCTTATTTCTTCTGCCAGCTGTTTAAGCTCCGGTATAGAAAGCCTTTTTACATCCGCAGGGGAATTGATAGTATCTAAGATATTCTTTTTCGTTAAAACTTGTTCATTATCCATATACAGACACGATACCTTTCCCTAAAATTTTGCGTCTACTTTTGTATAAGCTACTTTTTCTCAATTTTTGCGTTTCGTCATCATCTTGGTAATTTGACGCAAAGGTTCAGCGTTATCGCCAAAAATATTTAAGCACTCTAACGCTTCATTAACAGTTTTTTCTGCCAGCTCGTGTGCTGCCTCTAAACCATAAAGGCTTACATAAGTAGATTTGTGATTTTTCTCGTCGCTGCCAATGGGTTTCCCTAAATCCTCTGCCGTACCCTCAACATCAAGAATATCGTCAGTAATTTGGAAAGCCAAGCCTAAAAGGTCGGCAAATTTAGTTAAAGCTAAAAGCTGCTCGTTGGTTGCACCTGCCAAATGCGCTCCGCCGCGAATAGCTGCGATAAAAAGCGCGCCTGTTTTTCCGGCATGCAGCTTGCGCAACTGCTCCGATGTAATCTGCTTGCCTTCAAATTCCAAATCCAACCCTTGGCCGCCAACCATACCGTAGTTTCCGGCACACATTGCCATTTCTCTGACAGTTTCAATCAAAGCAACAGGCTCTACATTTTTCTGCTCCAGCATAACCTCAAAAGCTAAAGTCAAAAGCCCGTCGCCAGCTAAAACAGCCATGGCCTCACCAAAAACCTTGTGGTTGGTCAAACGGCCGCGGCGGTAATCATCGTCATCCATACACGGCAAATCGTCATGAATCAAAGAATAAGTATGAATCATTTCCAAACCGCAGGCCACAGGCAGATAATTATAACCCTTGCTGCCAACCGCTTCTGCAGCCGCCATAAGCAAAATAGGACGAATACGCTTGCCGCCTGCCATAAGGCTGTATTCCATGGCCTCGTCAACCTTGGAAATACCTTTTTTAGCAATACGGTTTTTTAAAAAATTTTCTACCAGCTTACGCTGATTTTCATAATATGCTGTAAAATCCATTTATTTTACCTCCAAATCCTGGAAAGCTTCTGTTTCATAACCAAAATCGTTACTGTCGGTAACTACAATTTTTTCAACTGCCTGCTTCACTACCTCGAGCTTGCTGGTGCAAACCTTGCTTAGCTCCACGCCGTATTTATAAACATCCAGGCTTTCTTCCAAGGAAAGCTCGCCGCTTTCCAAGAGGCGTACTTGTTGTTCTAATTCAGCCAAAGCCTCCTCAAATTTGATATTCTTTGCTATCTTTTTTACTGCCATTATTTACCGCCTTTCCACCTCTTGGACTACGGAAACAATTTGTCCATCACTAAGAGAAGTAATAATTTCCTCACCCCAGCGCACCTGCTCCACCGAGCTGATAAGCTGTTTTTCGCCGTTGCGCACGCAGCTGTACCCACGTTTGAACACAGCATAAGGACTGATTGCTTCTAATTTTGCTTTATTTAAAGCCAGCCTATGCTCCGCCTCCTGCTTGCGCTGCTGTACTAAATTTACCAGCTGTACAAAATCCATGTCCAGCCGTTGAGCCTTCTGCGCAAACAAACGCAGCGGCTCATTAAAAACCCACGAATTTTTTAAATGCAGTAATTTTTGTTCCTTTAATTCATATAATCTGCGCGGATTTTGTAAAGCCCACGAATCGACAAAACGCTCCATTTTTTTCTGTGCTGTCAAAATATTTTGAGCTATTGCCTGACGTAAACGCAATTTCAAATTCCGCACCTGCTGCTGATAAACACTAATATCAGGCACAGCCACTTCTGCTGCTTGGGACGGAGTAGCCGCTCTTTTATCTGCAGCAAAATCGCACAAAGTAAAATCTGTTTCATGTCCTACAGCGCTGATAACAGGAATTTTACTAGCTGCCACAGCACGCACGGTAACTTCTTCATTAAAAGCCCATAAATCTTCAATGGAACCGCCACCGCGCCCAACGATAAGCACATCCGCCAGCTTTCTTTCGTTAAAAAATTTAATAGCCGCAGCAACTTCCTTAGCCGCTCCCTCTCCCTGCACCTGCACAGGATAAAGATACAGCTTTACCCCCACATTACGCCTACGGGCAACAGAAATAATATCCCGCACCGCAGCACCTGCCGGCGAGGTCACAATACCCAAACGCTGTGGATTCAGCGGCAGCTTTTGCTTGCGTTCTTCAGCAAACAAGCCTTCCTTGCCCAGCTTTTCTTTTAATTGTTCATACTGCTGCATTAAATCACCTGCGCCTTGGGCAAGCAGCAAATCAGTATAAAGCTGGTAAACACCGTCACGCTCGTAAACTGCAATTTTACCAACAGCCACTACCTTATCGCCGTTTTTAGGCTCAAAGCGCAGGTTCATGGCCTTGAAACGAAACAACACACATTTTAATACGCCGCCGGCATCTTTTAAAGAAAAATAACAGTGACCAGAAGGGTAGCGTTTAAAATTGCTGATTTCACCCTGTACCTGCACATTTTGCAGTTCATAGTCGCCTTCCAGTATATCTTTTATGTATTTATTGATTTCACTGACACTATAAGTTTTATCCTGCATCATATCTAAAAAGTCAATTATTTATTGTAATGTAAACGCCGCGCCAACGCAGCACAGCCTACTGCGTTATCGCAGCTAAAACATCCTTTCGGAACCCATAAGCGTACTCGACGCTTAGTCAGCCTATTTTTTACATACTGGCGAATATATTCATTAGAGCCTACGCCGCCAACCAGTAATACATCATCTACATCAAATTGTTCTGCACCCTTACGCAAAACTCTGGCAAAAGTTTCTGCTAAAGCATATTCTACGCCTAAAGCCAAAGCTGCCGGTTCAGCTCCGGATTCCAGCTTACGCAGCGCCGCAGTACATGGTCCGGAAAGGCTAACTTGGAGCTTACGCACAGAAACAGGCAGTTCCACCATTTCTTTGGCCGTAGCCGCTAATTTTTCCAATGCAGGACCTGTAGGAAACTGTAGTCCCAAAGCCACGCCAATTCTGTCGATAAATTGACCTGCGTGTAAATCTATACTGCCGCCAACCTCGGTAATTTTGTAACGACCGTTTTTCTGACACTCTGCCAAAAGCATATCCGTAGTGCCGCCGCTGGCATGAAGCAGCAAAAAGCGTTCTGCCTGCGGTCCCACTGCCGACCACATCCCGGCCTCTAAATGATTTTCTTGGTGGCTGATAATTTCTAATTGTGCTCCTGCTACAGCAGCCAAACTGCGAGCCACACTCATGCCAGGCAAAAAAGCCGGCATATAAGAATTTTCCAAAGGACGCGGATAGCCGCTTACGCCAATAGCTTGTAATTTATAATTTTTCCCGGCGATAACTTCTTCTACTAAGCGCGGCAAATTGCGCGTATGCTGAAAAACCATTTCCGATTGCTGCAAGCCGCAGCGATTTGGCTTGACGCTTAAAATTTGACGCGCTTCGCCCAACAAACTGCCATCTTCAGCAAGTACCGCTACCGATGTAGTATAGCAGCTGGTATCAATTCCTAAATATACGTTTATTGGGCTCATGCCTTCGCCAACTTGCCTAACACGCCATTAATAAAGCGCGGAGATTCTTCAGTACCATAATCTTTAGCAATTTCTACTGCCTCGTTAATAGCAACGCCATAAGCCAAAGGCTCTTCGACAAAAAACATTTCAAAAACTGCTACCCGCAGAATATTGCGGTCGGTAGCAGGCATACGCTCCATAGTCCAATCAACAGTGCACAAACGCAAGCGCTCGTCAATCGCATCTTTATTAGCCAGTACACCCTCAGTCAAAAACAAAGCGTAAGCGCCGGCCTTTTCAGCATTAGCTTCTTCATGCTCTGCAATTGCTGCTTTTACCGCTGCTTCTGCCTCACAGCTGTTAAAATCTATTTGAAATAAGCTTTGCAGTGCCACCTCGCGGGCAATGCGTCTAACCATTTTCTCACTCATCTTGTCACTCTCCTCAAATATTATCTGTGATAGCCCGGCGGCAGCAGCCGATCAAGCCACTCTAATAAATCTTCTTTATTGTCTAATTTATGACCTATAAAAAAACCTAAGCCTATGCAAAGCATTAAAAACAATGCTTGAAAAAAGCCCAGCCATAAAAACATCACGCCAATGAAAAGGCCAAACAGTGAGCAAAGTAAACGGCCGCGATAATTATTCCAAATATCATTGATGATATCGTTTAACATTTTGCTCCCCCCTATTCTTCCTTCGCTTTGATTTGCTTAACAAACAGCTCCATATCTTTTACATCAAAGCCGGTAACCTTTTTAATGTTTTCTTTAACATTGGCTCGAATTTCGTCGGAGCTTTCCGGAATATTTATGCCAGGCTCAATAGAGGCGTTAATACGCACGGCAATACCGTCATCATCCAGCTTGACGATAACCTTAACATTATGAATGCCATATATTTCCTGTGACAATACGGCAATATATTCTTCCAATGCGCTTTTGCCTACCAAAACCTTACCTTTTTCAGTTTCACTGATTTTCAAAGAGCTCATACCAGTTAAGCCTAAACCTGTTATCAACAGACGCAGACTGACAAGCAACATAATTACGCCACCAACAGCATAAATCCAATCGCCGGGAATGTGCTCGACTAAGCCCGCCATTGCTTCAGGAGAAAATACATTTAAACTGCAAAGAATAGCCAGCACCGAAACAACTGCCATTAGGCAGGTGTATAAAGTAAGAATAATTCTATCAGCTATACTCATAACGAATCCTCCTCAAAAAAGCGCTTATGCTTTTCGTCCATTTCTTCCTCCGGCTGCAATCCAAAGCCATGCTCGTCGCGCAGGTTAGCCAACTGCTGTTCAAAGGAATTTACCTCTGTTGCTTCGGCTCGCTGCGCTTGTGCTCTGACAATTTCAGCCATGGCTTCGTCTAACGTAGCTTCTTTTTCCAATTCCGTAGTCTGACGCTTAGCCACGCCCTCCACATTTACATCTACAAACTGCACTTCATAGCCGGTCATAGCTTCAATGGCATCTTTAACCTTTTCCTGAACTTCCAAGGCAATTTCCGGAATACAGTAGCCATATTCCACGTTAATATAAATGCTGGCATTAACCATTTTGCCGTCAAATTTCAAGCGCACCCCTTTGGAAGCATTTTCTTTTCCCAAAAAGCGGTTGATGCCGTCAGTAAAACCGCCGCTCATACCAACTACGCCGGCAACCTCCTGCGCCGCTAAGCTGGCAACAATACAAATTACTTCATCAGCAATACGAATATCGCCAAAGTCCTCAAGCTTTTCATCCTTTAGCTCTGCATCATTATTTTCAGCCTGCAAAGATATTTTTTTATCGTCAAGCTGATTTATATTTTGCTGCATGCAAAGCACCTCCTATGTAGTAAGTAGCAAATAAAAACAATCACCCATTTTTATCTTTTAATTATACCACAACAGCAACGTAATTTATACACTTTCTATGCATAAGTTGCATAAAAAAACAGCAACGATTGTAACGCTGCTGTTTTTAGTACTACAATTTTTAAATTTACGCTACTCTTATGCGCGGGAAATATAATCGCCGGTACGAGTATCAATAGCTAATACGTCGCCCTCGTTGATAAACAGAGGAACTTTAACAACATAGCCTGTGTCCATGGTCGCATTTTTACTGCCGCCGGTAGCGGTATCGCCTTTAATGCCGGGTTCGGTTTCAACTACAGTCAGTTCAACAGTATTAGGCAGATCAACGCCCAATACACGACCTTCGTAAATCATAATCTTAACGTCCATGTTTTCTTTGAGGAAGTTCAAAGCAGTACCCAAAGTTTCTTTGGACAATTCAGTTTGTTCATAGGTTTCGTTATCCATGAATACGTACATGCCATCAGATTCATAGAGATATTGCATTTCACGGCGGTCAATACGAGCTTTAGGCAGACGCTCGCCTGCGTTAAAGGTACGCTCAACTACAGCACCGGTGCACAAATTACGCATTTTAGCACGAACAAAAGCTGCGCCCTTACCAGGTTTTACATGTTGGAACTCAACAACCTGCCATGCGTCACCGTCGATGGTTACAGTTACGTTAGTTTTGAATTCATTTGTGGAAATCATTGGAAGCCCTCCTATAATTTTTAATTTTAAACAATTTCAATAAGCTGCTTTTTGACTCCATTCAGGGCACGGGCGCCTTCATCCGTCAAAACAACAGTATCTTCTATACGAACCCCGCCTTTGCCGGGAATGTATATACCTGGTTCAATGGTAAAAACCATCCCAGTTTGCAGCACAGTACTGCCTCGTTTATTGATATTAGGCATTTCGTGAATTTCTAAACCCACGCCATGACCTGTACCGTGAACATAATAATCACCATAACCGCAGCCAGTAATAACCTTGCGTACAATAGCATCGAGTTCCATACCCATCATGCCGGCCTGAGCAGCTTTTACTCCTTTACGCTGCGCTTCCTCAACAATGGTATAAATTTCCTTTTGCCAAGTGTTGGCCATGCCTAACAGAACCGTGCGCGTCATATCGCTATGATAACCCTTATACACAGCGCCAAAGTCAAAAGTAATAAAATCACCAATTTCCAACACCTTATCGCTGGCCATACCATGTGGTAAAGCGCTGCGCACGCCGCTGGCTACAATTGTATCAAAGGAAGCTTTTTCACTGCCGTGGGCGCGCATATAATATTCTAAACGACCGGCAAGACTTCTTTCCGTTATACCGGGATGAATATCGTTGAGCAGCTCCACAAAGGCTTCGTCAGCAATACTGGCTGCCTTCAACAGCAGTTCTAATTCCTTTTTATCCTTAATCATACGGATATCGCTAAAGTCTAAGCTTTCCATAGGAGTTTCATCTAAAAGCTCCTGCAATATCACATAATCATTATAGCTGTACCAAGCGCCGTCAAATCCAACTACCGCAGAGCCGGATTTTTTGACTAAGTTTGCCGCCGTCTCCCAAATACTGTTAGCGTTGGCAGGAGTGTATTCCAGCACCTTAAACAGCTTCATTTCAGACTTCGCCTGTTCAGTGTAGCGTCCGTCTGTAATCAGCACGCCCTGCCTGCGATCTAAGTAAAACAAGCTGGAATCGCCTGTAAAACCGGTAAGATAGCGGATTGTGGTAACATCCTTAATAATGACACTATCCACAGCATGTTTCGCCATAAGCTCAAAAACCTTATTGATGCGCGTCATTAGTTTACCTCTTTTCCCCTAAATTGCCACCTAATGCTAGAAGTTACCTTAATATTTTACCACTCATTGGCAAAACTATCAACAATTTCTACGTCAAATGGCATATTTTCTATGATATCCATAGTATCAAAATAGGTGTCAGGCGTTACATAAAATTTAATCAGGCCGGCACTGCCATCCACAGTGCTCACTAAAGCTAAATGCTCGTAGCCTTCCATAATCCAGTTTACGTCTGCAATATGCTCAGGCTCCACCTGCGCATAAATCATACTGTGAGGTTCAGGGGAATTATCACTCATTTATTTAACAACCTTTCTGCGTAATAAGCTAAACGGTAAAAGCTCTACATCACTGTAAGCGGAAAATTTTTGCTGTGCATGGGGCGCGCAATCAATAGCTACGCCGTTTTCATCCTGCATAGCAGTCAAAACAAAGGGCATCAGCTTTCCGTCGGGCATCAAAAGCTCTAAGGACTCGCCTTCCTTAACATTGTTGCGCTGCTCAAAATACGCGCGCTTTTGCTCTGCGTCATAACCGGTAACAATGCCTATAAAATCGTGGGTCTGCTCGTATTTGGAGCTGGTATAAACCTGCGCGTTTCTGTCAGGCTTGGCTACCGCAAAACCTGTAGTGTACTGACGGTGCGAAACCTTGTTAAGCTCGGTAATCCAAGCTTCGGGAACGTGATAATTTTTTCTGTCAGCCCAGCAGGCGTCAATAGCCTTGCGGTAGACGCTGACCACTGTAGCTACATAATGCACGCTTTTCATGCGGCCTTCAATTTTCAGGCTGCAAATGCCGGCGTCCATCAGCTCCGGCAAATATTCTATCAAGCACAAATCCTTGGAATTCATCACATAGGTTCCGTGCTCGTCCTCTTCTAAATCAAAATATTCTCCGGGACGCTTCTGCTCGCCTAATTTATACATATTATATTCCCAACGGCAGGCTTGCGTACATGCGCCGCGATTGCCGTCGCGTCCGGTCAAATAGCTGCTTAGCAGACAGCGACCGCTGTAGGAAATACACATTGCGCCGTGCACAAAGGTTTCCAGCTCCACAGAGGTTTTGTCGCTGATTTCGGCAATCTCTTTTAAAGAAAGCTCACGCGCCAAAACCACACGCTCTGCTCCCAACTGCTCCCAAGCCTTCACCGAAGCAAAATTGGTAGTGTTAGCCTGCGTACTTACATGCAGCGCCATGTTGGGCACTACCTCCCGCGCAGTCTGCCACACGCCTAAATCGCTGATTAATAGAGCGTCCACCTTAGCTTTTTCCAAAGCTAAAAGATACTCCGGCAGCTTGTTGATATCCTCGTTATGAGCAAAAATATTTACTGTTACATAAACCTTTTTCCCCAATTGGTGAGCGTATTCAGTTATCTCGGCAATCTCAGGCAAATCAAAATTATTGGCAAAAGCTCGCAAGCCAAACATTTTTCCGCCTAAATAAATTGCGTCGGCGCCATACAAAAGAGCCATTTTACCCTTTTCCATATTGCCTGCCGGCGCCAAAAGCTCCGGCTTGATTAAAGCTCTAGTCATTAAAATCCTCCATTATAAATAGCTTAACGACTTTATCTATAAAATTTTATCAGCCTATATCTTTGATGGCCTGCAAATGCTCCTGATAAGTTTTTGTAAAACGGTGATGTCCGTCCTTTTCAGCGACAAAGTATAAATACTCCGTTTTTTCAGGCGCCAGTACAGCTTTGATTGCCGCAAGGCTAGGACTACCTATAGGTCCGGGTGGCAAGCCGGGATTTTGATAAGTGTTATACGGACTTTGGATTTTCAAATCATCATAGGTAATGATTTCTTTTTGCGCGCCTAAAAGATATTGAATGGTAGTGTCCGACTGGATAGGCATACCAATCGCCAAACGCCGCAAAAATACGCCTGCTATTTTTGGCTGTTCCTCCGCATAAACCGCTTCCAGCTCTACCATAGCCGCTAAATTCACCACGTCGCGCAGCTTTAAACCGCGTTCTTCAGCCAACTGCACAATTTTATTTTCCTGCATTTCCGTATCAAACTGACGCACCAAAATTTCTAAAATTTTTTCTTCGCTCAAACCTACGGGAATTTCGTAGGTCGCAGGATAAATAAAGCCCTCTGCTTTGAACAGAACATTGGTATCATCAGTCTGCATATATGTATAAGGAGCGTAATTTTTAGCCGCAGCAATAAAGTTTTCGGCGCTGCCAAGTCCCTCTGCCTCTATCTTTTGAGCAGTTTTCACAACCGTATAGCCTTCAGGTACAGTAAAATGTAGCAGCTTTACTCTGCCCTTAACCATAACGTCCACAATCTGGCTGTTGCTTAGGCCACCGTTAATTTGATAAGGCCCTGCCTGCAATTTAGTGGCCAAGCCCTTAAAGCGCGCTTCCAAACGAAAAGCCGCCGGATCCTTAACCAGCTTTTTTTCGTGCAGCAAAACGGCAATGTCCGCCGTGGTCATGCCTTCTTTAACTATAATCAGATGCGAGCCTTGCGCGGCAAAATCCTTATTATTACCCCAAACATGCAGCAACAGCAAAAAGCAAACCAACGGCACAGCTACAGCAGCCAACGCTGCATAATACCATTTAGCCTTCAACCACTGCTTGATTTTTTCTCCATCCATACGCAGCAATTCCCCATTCGTAAAAAATTCACTTGGGTTTACATAAAAATACCGGACCTAAGTCCGGTGCTTTTATTCTTCTTCGCAGTATTGATCGTACAGCTCAGCAACGGCTTCGTATTCTTCATCGGTAGGACCAACGTAAATCGCTTCACCATTTTCGTCAAAATCAATACGGGCAATAATGCAGACGTCGTCATCATCTTCTTCATGCTCATGGTGATGGCATTCACATTCCTCATCCTCGCAGCAGTCCTCGTCAATACCAACTAAAACTGCAAAGTTTTTGCCGTCGTAAGGAATAATCATTTCTTCCATAAAATAGCTTTCGTTACCCTGCTCGTCGGTTAAAACAACTACGTTAACTTCCTCTGCATCTTCCTGCATGGCTTCTAATTCTTCATTTTTAATATCTTTTTCAGACATAGGTACACCTCTTTTCGCAAAAATAATTTATATCATATTTTATAATACAGTTTGGGTTTCTGTCAAATCTTAAAGCTTTTACTGTCGAGATAATTTTGTAAAATTACCACGGCCGCCATCATATCGATAACCTGCTTGCGTTTTTTACGGCGCATATCCGCGTCTACCAAAACCTTTTCGGCGGCAACGGTGGATAATCTTTCATCCCAAAGCACTACCTTACAAGCGGGAAACATTTCCTCCAACCGTTTAGCCATAACTGCGCAGGCCTGCGCTCTTTCGCCAATGGTACCGTTCATATTTTTAGGATAACCAACTACTAAGGTATCTACTTCATGCTCTTGAATAAGCTGAGCAATGCGCGCGTAATCGCGTTCTTCCGTAGTACGCTTAATGGTTTCCACACCGTTGGCAATCATACCCAACAAATCGCTGACGGCAATACCTATGGTTCTTGTGCCCACGTCCAGGGACATTTTGCGCATGTGGTCAACTCCTTGCAATTTATTTTTTGATTTGCTGTAAATAATTTATCACCATGGCCTCAATAAGCTCATAACGCTCATGACGGCGCAGCTTGGTGCGGGCATTATCATAACTGGTAATATATGTGGGGTCGCCGCTCAGCAAATAGCCTGCCAGCTGATCCACAGGATTATAGCCTTTTTTCTCCAAGGCAGCATAAACTTCTTTTATAGTTTCAGCAACGTCCAGCTTTTCCGGCTGACATTTAAACATCATTGTTTCTTGCGATACTTCAGACATTTTTACCACTCCTTTCGGCTTGTCTTCAATTATATATTGTAACACAAACCTGCACTTTTTTACAGTAAGTAAAATGTATTCTTTTTGTTAGAAAAAAGAAAAACCCGCATAAGCATGCGAGTTTCTACATTTTGAAATTGGTCGGGGCGGCGAGATTCGAACTCACGGCCTCTTGTACCCGAAACAAGCGCGCTACCAAACTGCGCCACGCCCCGACATTCATCGCTGACATTTACATCAGCAACGAATAATATTATAAAGCATCAATGTATCTTTGTCAACACCTTTTTGCTTTATTTTAAACAAGCTTTTAGCCTTGAGTTACCACGCGAATGCTAGTTACTCCAAAAGCCTGCGCAATCGCCGGTAAAATTTCGCGTTCAATATTAGTACGATGCAGCTCGCTTTCTGCCACCAGCATAATGCGGGTGTCTGCATAATTAATATTATGAACTCTGCTTACCAGTCTCTTAAAAGTATCTTCGCCGATAATTTCTTTAAGCTTTTGCAGACGCTCAAACACTTCCGGTTTTTCTTTTTGCATTCTTACTTCTAACGGAGTAAAAGGAATGGTTACCACACGAGCATCACGAGCTAGGACAAAATTTTCCTCGCCTTCGCCAGGCACAACTAAATCTTCACGCATTTTATATTCCTCCAATACAGTTAAAGCTAAATAAACCTGCCATTTGCAAGATTTCTTCTTAATATTATATGCTACAAAGACTTTTCAGTCAAGCAGCAGGATTTTTCGCGTTCGAGTAGAATAATAGTAAAAAAATAAATAAAAAATTTTAAGGAGGATTATTATGTCTCTCAAGGAAGATTTTAAAAAATTTGCTATGCGCGGCAATGTTATAGATATGGCTGTTGGCGTAATTATTGGCGGTGCCTTTGGCAAAATCGTCGGTTCTTTAGTAAATGACGTTATCATGCCGCCTATCGGTATGGCGATGGGCAAAATAGATTTCACAAATCTTTTTGTCAGCTTAAATGGTAAAGAATATGCTACTTTAGAAGCAGCAAAAAAAGCCGGAGCTCCTATTTTGGCTTACGGTAACTTTATCAATACTATTATTGACTTTTTAATTTTAGCTTTTGTTATCTTTTTGATGATTCGCCAAATCAACAAGCTCACTCCTCCGCCGGCACCCAAACCGGAGCCGCGTTTGTGCCCTTACTGCAAATCTGAAATTGCTGACGACGCAACGCGTTGCCCACATTGTACTTCTCATTTAGAAACAAAATAATAAATCATAATAATTATTCTGTTGCAAAGCACTGCAAGGCAAAAGCTATGCCCTGCGGTGCTTTTTTAATTGCTAAAATATTCTCAATAAGGTATAATAGATTGAGATTATCTGCTTACAGAAAAAATTTGTAAGCTTAAATATTTAAGGAGGTCATTAGATGTCTGTCTTTGACGTACTACAAGAACGTGGCTTTATTAAGCAAATGTCCCACGAAAACGAAATTAAAGAACTATTGGCAAAGGAAAAAATTACTTTTTATATTGGTTTTGATCCTACTGCTGACAGCCTGCATGTTGGTCACTTTATCGCATTAATGATGATGAGCCACATGCAAAGAGCCGGCCACCGTCCCATTGTACTTTTAGGCGGCGGCACAGGCATGGTAGGCGACCCCAGCGGCAAGGACGAAATGCGTAAAATGCTTACGCCTGAATTTATTGCGCACAACATTGCCTGCTTCAAAAAACAAATGAGCCGCTTCATTGATTTCAGCGACGATAAAGCCATTATCGTAAACAATGCAGATTGGCTGCTGGGTTTAAATTATGTAAATCTGCTGCGTGAAGTTGGCGTGCATTTTTCTGTCAACCGTATGCTGACTGCCGAATGCTTCAAAAAACGCTGGGAAAAAGGCTTGACCTTCTTTGAATTCAACTACATGATTATGCAGTCCTACGATTTTTGGAAGCTGCACAGCGACTACAACTGCGTAATGGAGCTTGGCGGCGACGACCAATGGTCCAACATGCTGGCTGGCGTAGAGCTTATCCGCCGTAAGGAACAAAAACCTGCTTACTGCATGACTTGCAAGCTTTTAACCACCAGCGACGGCAGAAAAATGGGAAAAACCGAAAAAGGAGCATTGTGGCTTGATCCGGAAAAAACTTCTCCTTATGATTTTTATCAATACTGGCGCAATGTTGACGACAGCGACGTAGAAAACTGTCTCTGCCTGCTCACTTACCTGCCTATGAACGAGGTACGCCGTTTAGCAAGTCTCAAAGATGCCGCTATCAATGAAGCAAAAAAAGTGCTGGCCTTTGAAGTTACCAAGCTTGTTCACGGCGAAGAAGAAGCACGCAAAGCGCAGGAAGCCGCAGAAGCATTATTCGGCGGCGGCGTAAATATGGAAAATGTTCCTACTATTGAAATAACCTTAGAGCAAGCAAGCGCTAAAGTTATCGATGTGCTGACTGCAGCAAAAATTTTCAGCAGCAAGCGCGAAGCACGCCAAATGATTGCCCAAGGCGGCCTGACTGTAAAGGACAACGTTTTAAGCGATCCGGAAGCTGCTTTGACACCGGAGCTTTTCGATACTGATAACAGCCTTTTGATTCGCAAAGGTAAAAAGAAATATTTCCGTCTGTTAATCAAATAAAAACTATAAAACAAAACTTGTGGGCAGACTGCAAGGTCTGCCCTTTATCCATTAAAGAAATGAAAAGTTTGAGGGGACTATTCGTTTAAGGGAGTATGTGATGAATAACAATTTAAGTTTAGCGAAAGTTCTGCCCATCGGCTTAATGCTGTTTTCCTTTTTTTTCGGCGCAGGCAATCTAATTTTTCCGCCAACACTGGGTCAAATGGCAGGCGAACATTTATTCTTGGCGACCTTTGGCTTTTGTGTCAGCGGCGTTGGTTTCCCTTTAATGGGTATTTTAGCCATGGCTACCTTACACAGCGACGACCCCAATGAATTAGCCGCCCCTATGAGTTATACCTATGGCAAAATCATAACCATTCTTTGTGCGCTGACCATCGGCCCGTTCTTTGCCATTCCGCGTACTGCTGCCGTTTCTTTTGAAACCGGCATTTTATCCTTGCTGCCAGCAGGCTCTGAAACTGTGGGCTTAGCAGTTTATTCTGTATTTTTCTTTATCACAACTTATTTTCTTGCAGTAAATCCGTCTAAAATTGTTAATAACATTGGTAAAATTTTATCTCCGATGCTGCTTATTTGCCTTGGTATTTTAATTTTCTGCGTGTTTACTAATCCTTTGGGTAATTTTCAACCTGCGCAGGATGTTTATAAAAACGCTCCTTTCTTTAAAGGCTTTCAAGAAGGCTACAACACCATGGATTTACTTTGCACCATGCTTTTTGGCGTGGCAACCTTAAAGGCCATTGAATCCCAAGGTGTGAAAGGACAAAAAGCGCTGACTAAAATGTGCATTTACGCCGGTATCATTGCAGCAATTTGCTTAACTTCTATTTACGCTGCTTTAGCCTATGCAGGCGCAGTCAGCACTGAAGCCTTTGGTATCGTTGCTAACGGCGGTCAGCTGCTGAATTTAATTTCCGTCCATTACATGGGCTTCCCCGGTCAAATTGTGTTGGCGCTGATTATTTTCTTCGCCTGCATCACTACCTCTATCGGTTTAACTACCTCTATCAGCAGCTATTTTAGCCAAATCAGCGACGGACGCATTTTATACCAACGCTTGTGCCTTTATATCTGTCTGTTCAGCCTGGTAGTTGCCAACTTTGGTTTGAATAACATTATTAAATTTTCTATTCCTGTTATCTGTATGCTTTATCCTATCGTTATCGCTATCGTTATTTTAAATGTTGGCCAAAGCATTTTTAAACGTGATAAAGCAATTTTCCGTATCTGTCTGACCTTGACCACCATTTTTGCAATTTTTGACGGTCTGCGCGCCGGCGGTTTTGATCTAAAGGAATTGGACAGCTTTTTAACCGTATATCTGCCGTTTTTTGATATCGGCTTTGGCTGGCTTCTCCCCTGCTTCGGCGGTATCGTTTTAGGTTATATCTATAGTATAATTTTTCCAAGTAAGGTGAAAACAAATGAGTAATGAAAAACAATGCGAAAGCTCTACTTCCTGCGGTCGCGAAAGCTGCGAAGGCTGCCCTTCTGCACAGGGAACTCACAAGCCGGAGGATTTGCATGCACAATTAAATCAAGTAAGCAGCGTTAAAAAAGTTATCGCTGTTGTCAGCGGCAAGGGCGGCGTTGGTAAATCCTTAGTTACCTCGCTTATGGCCAGCGCTATGCAGCGCCGCGGAAATCGCTGCGGCGTTTTGGACGCCGACATCACCGGCCCTTCTATGGCCAAAAATTTTGGCGTGCAAGGCAAAGCGCAGGCTACCGAATTAGGTATTATTCCACGCACTTCCGCTAATGGCGTGCAGGTTATTTCTGCCAACATGTTTCTGCCCAACGAGTCCGACCCTGTTGTTTGGCGCGGACCTCTGCTGGCAGGCATGGTAAAGCAATTCTGGACTGACGTAATTTGGAGGGACATTGACTACATGTTTGTGGATATGCCTCCCGGAACCGGCGACGTACCCTTAACAGTTTTCCAATCCCTGCCAGTAGACGGTATTATCGTTGTTACTTCGCCGCAGGAGCTTGTTTCTATGATAGTGGCGAAAGCTGTAAAAATGGCACAGATGATGAATATTCCTATCCTGGGATTGGTAGAAAACTATGCTTATTTCCATTGTCCCGATAACGGCAAGGATTACGAAATTTTTGGTCCCAGCCATTTACAGGAAACGGCCGCAACCTATGGCTTAAAAGTTTTAGCACGCTTACCCATTGACCCGGCTGTTGCCGCTGCCTGTGACGCCGGTGAAATTGAAAGCGTTGAACTACCTGCAATCAATTCCTGCTGCGATTACATTTCGCAAAGCTTAAACAAATAACGCAGTAAACTTTTTGAACGTCTCGCAAAATTTTGTGAGGCGTTTTTTTGTTGTAGTAACAATTATTTCAGAAAACATTTGTTCCCGTCGCGTTTCGTGACATGAAGGACTACTCATACGTATATAGCGGCGGTATATTATCACTCGTTCAACGCTTTTTTTACGTTCACTGCGGGCGAAAGCATCACGAAGCTGCGGGAAACTCGCTGCGCTCAAACATCCAACAAAAAAGCAGACTCTCAGCTTTAACCGAAAATCTGCTTCATTATACATTACCATTTTTTTAAATTATGTCCACCAAAAATATTGGTATGGGTTTCCATTTGGGTATGCTATAGTCTTTTATAGTATATTCATTACCTTTATTTGAAAAGCCCAATTTGCCAAAAATAATAGAGTAATTATATAAACACAAAGCAAGGTTCTTGTCTTGCATTTGAACAGCCAAATACATATCTGAAGTAGATAAAAATAATGGCTCGTTAATTGTAATTTTGTACATTAGGATATTTGGGCGATGTAAACGTTTCCAATAAATAAGTATTACAAAAATCTCTATTGTCATATAGATATTTCCTATATAACCTTGCATATTGTTCGTTGCTTCCGTCAAAATTCATTATGTCCTCAGGTATGAGCATAATACAATCTTGCGCATTAGTAAAATTTTTAGCAGAAAAATCATCTGTTTCCGTTGCCTTTTCTCCAACCTCTTTCTTTTCATTAACAGGAGCTGTTTTCATATTTGCTACAGACGATAAATCAAAACCGCAGTTATAACAAAATTTAAAATTCTCATTTACGTTTGTACCACACTTTGGGCAGAACATAGTTTTCATCTCCTCGTATAATAATTAGATGCAAAGCCACATGCGACCCTCATCCTTATCCTTGATAATTTAACACACTTAGACTTTTATAATAAAATTTAATCAAGCACTACCACCAATTTCTATTGGATATCATTCAGTGCCATTATCTAAATTCAATAATATTATAACACTACATCTCCCCCCGCAAGCAAAAGTTCGCATAGCAAACTTTCCTTGAACCATTTAATTATTTTTTTCACTAACTATCCGCAATCGCTCCGACCAGTAGCCGGAGCGTATTGCGGCTTTAGTAATGCGTCACAAGGTTAGAACAAATCTTTAGTAAAAAAATTTGCTAACATACTGCCACTACAAGAAATTTTGCGCACAAAAAGGAGCTGCCAAACCTTCAAGAACTACTTTTGAAAATCTAACAGCTCTATCAAAACTATTTAATTGTATTTGAAAGCCAAACCAAAATTAAGGCGATAATATTATCACGAAGTGAAGATAGCGTTTTTTAGTGAGCGAGTGCTTGGAAGCATAAAAGCAAGGGTACGTATCTTAAATCATTTTTCAGCCAAATTTTTCCTGCAGCTTCGTTATGCTTCCGCCCGTAGTGAGCGTAAAAAAACGCGTTGAACGTGTGATAATTTATCGCCGCATTTTTTATAAGCAAACGAAATTAAAGCGATAATATTATCACAGAGTGAAAATAACGTCTAAAAAACGCGTTGAACGCGTGATAATTTATCGCCGTAAATCTTGCACACACAAAAAAAAGAGCCTGCCGTAAAAATTTACAGCAAGCTCTTGTTTTCGTTTTAAGACCCGATAATCGGCCTGTTTTCCATAGTATTGACCAGCTTAGACAGCTCCCATTTAATGGTTTCCTCCGGATGCTCGGAATTCCCCATATCGCGCAAATGGCGTTCGCGCAATTTTTTTTGAAGAAATTTTTCGCCGTCTTTTTTATAGATAAGCAAATCCGCACAGGCAGAAGTTCTAACATAAGTTTCATTGTCGCCGCGGAAACCGAAACCGCTGGAAACAAGATATTCGTCCAGCTCGTACACGCGCGCCACTACCAAAACATCTGCCTTACTCTTTTCCGTCAACGCCGCCAGTGTCGCCTTATCCAGCTTGGCTCCTTCACGAACCGCGTCGCTCACCAGCTTTTGCGCTGTACCGTCGTCCGTAATTTGGTAATAGGGAAAATGATACGCCCACTTCACTACCTGCCGCCAGCTTTTATACACAGCACCGTTAACGTCCCCGTCCTGGTCAATAACCACAAAGCCTACGGGGCGCTCCGGAAATTCTGAGTCGGCTTTTTGCGGCGGTATAGCAACCGTCAAAACGATCAGCAGCATTAAATAGCCTAAAAAACTTAAAATTTTTTTCATTTTCTCCACCATCCTTTTATTATGAATAGTGATGTAAATTCTATTTTGCTGTTAAGCGCTTAATGGCGCCTTTCACAACAACTGCCTGATATTTAAGCGCCTGCACATACAATTCATGAGATACAATAGCTTCACTGTCCGTGCGTTGCGCCACTACTCCGCATACTGCGCCAGCTTTTATTTCCAAAGCCTGACAGGTTACAAACAAAGCCGAGGTTTCCATTTCATAATTCAACGCGCCCAATTTCTGCCACTCCAGCATAGTTCCCTGAAATTGCCGCGGCACATAACCCGTAAAACTGTCGTAACGCTCCTGCCCCGGCCAAAAAGTATCGCTGGAAACAGCTATGCCCACGTGAAAAGGTACGCCACCGGCTTTAGCCGCCTCTACCAGCGCACCTGTTACAGAAAAACTTGCTACTGCGGGAAAACTTATAGGAGCATAATGTCGCGAGGTTCCGTCCAAACGCACGGAAGCCTTGTTGATAATAATTTCGCCGGGATTTATTTGCTGCTGGATAGTGCCGGTAGTACCTACTCTAATCACATGGGTAATACCCAAACGCGCCAATTCCTCCAAGCAAATTGCTGTGGACGGCCCGCCCATACCCGTGGAGCAAACCAGAATCGGTGTTTTGTCAACAAAAGTAAGCCAGCTAGTATATTCTCGGTGGCAGGCAATAAAGCTGGATTGCTCGCCGATATTTTCAGCCAACAACTGTACTCTACCTGGATCTCCCGGCAGAACAGCTATGACTGCGCCGTGCAGCGCGTTTTTGGCAAAACCAACATGATACATTACCTCATTTATATCAGCATAACGCTTTTCCATTGTTTGCTCTCCTTTTTATATTTGATAAGCAGCCTTTGTGCCTGCCGCCAAAGGCTCAAGCTCCATGTAGGCGGCAATAGTCTGGCCAATGTCCGCAAAAGTCTCCATGGGCATAAGCTGAGCACATTGCAGCTTGGCACCGGAAAATAAAACGGGAATTTTTTCTCGTGTATGGTCCGTACCGCTCCAGCTGGGGTCATTACCGTGGTCGGCAGTAATCAAAAGCAAATCGTCATCCTTAAGCAAACAAGTGATTTCCGGCAGACGCTTATCAAAATACTCCAGCGCTTCGCCATAGCCGCGCACATCACGGCGATGGCCATAGCTGGAATCAAAATCTACAAAATTGGTAAAAACAATGGTGTTATCGGGCGCTTCCTTAATAACCTCAATGGTTACATCCACCAATTTTGCCAAACCGCCTGCGGCAAAATGCTTGCTGATGCCGCGGTGCGCAAAAATATCGGCAATTTTTCCCACGGCGTAAACCTTACCGCCAGCCGCCACCATTTTATCCAGCAAAGTTGCTTGCGGCGCAGGCACCGCATAATCGTGCCGATTAGTGGTACGCGAAAAATCTTCGGCGCAAGTGCCCACAAAAGGTCGGGCAATAACGCGGGCAATATTATAAGGCTGTACTAATTTATAGGCCAGCTTGCATAATTCGTATAAACGTTCTAAGCCAAAGCTTTCCTCGTGGGCGGCAATTTGCAGCACGCTGTCAGCAGAAGTATAAATAATCGGCTTGCCGGTTTTAACGTGCGCCTCGCCCAGCTCCTTGATAATTTCCGTACCGGAAGCATGGCATTCGCCTAAAACTCCAGGCAAATTTCCCTGCTCAATGAGCTGCTCAACTAATTCTTGCGGAAAACACTTTGGCACATTAGGAAAATAACCCCAATCAAAATCCACGGGTACACCGCTAATTTCCCAGTGGCCGCTTAAAGTGTCTTTGCCTCTGCTCACCTCTTGCGCATAAGTGTAAGCGCCAATGATATGCTCCGCTCCTAAACCGGCAGGCAGCTTACTGCCGCGGCTTAATGCCGCAGCCTTTGCCAAACCGCGAGCCGCCAAATTAGGCAGATACAACGGCTTAGGACTGCCGTCGTCATTTTTACGATTTTCGGCAAACCAAGCGCAAATATGACCTAAGGTATCCGCGCCCTTGTCGCCATATTTGGCAGCGTCGTGAGCGTAACCAATACCAAAGGAATCCATGAGCAATATAATGGTTCTCACTATTTTTCACCTACCTTGCGGATTAGCGTACCATTTTTAAAAACCTAAGGCTTCGCCTACCAAAATAATTTTAATTCTATTGGGAACTCTACAAGTGCGGGAAATAACTATTTGACTGCAAATGCTTTCGGGCTTAGCGCAATCAGCGCAGGTTCCCAATTTAGCACAGGGGGTGTCCAAACCTGCAAAACGCGCTGCATTAATGGGCGCAGCTACATGACGCGCTCTATCAAGAGCTCCCTCCAACGTGCCCGCAACCTTGTTCATGCCTACAATCATAACAACCTGCTTAGGCCCAAAAATCATGGCTGCTACTCTATTGCCGTTGCCGTCAATATTTACTAACTGACCGTCTTTGCTTACGGCATTACTACTCATCAAAAAGGTATCGCAGGTTAAAGACTTACGCATCAGCTCTGTTTTTTCTGCCAAATCAGCGGCCTTTTCTCTATCGATAACAGGATTGCGTTTTTTTACAGCGTCCAGCAGGCCAATTTCCTGTACACTGACAGAACCACCCCAAGCTACCACATCCGTTTCAGGAATCAGTTCTAAAGCTTTGCTTAAAGCTTCTTCCTTCGTAGCGCAATAATAAGCGCCAAAGCCACGTCTTGTTAAATTTTTAATTAAAGTTTCACCTAAAAGCTGATTGCGCACAACCTCTGCTTGTTCCATTTCGCTTACCTCCTCAAAGGTTAAATGAAAAAATTAGTCTTCCAAATCGCCGATAACTACTTCGTCAACCTCGTCCTGCTCAACCAAATATACATTGATAGCTTCTTTATGAGAGGTCGGTACGTTTTTGCCGGCAAAATCTGCACGGATAGGCAGCTCTCTGTGACCACGGTCAATTAAAACTGCCAGCTGAATTGCTTTGGGACGACCCATATCAATAATTGCGTCCAAAGCGCAACGGATGGTGCGTCCGGTGTACAAAACATCATCAACCAAAATAACGGTTTTGCCATTCAAGTCCATGTTAATTTCGGTACCGTGGCAAATAGGATTGTAAGCCAAGGTAGAAAGGTCATCGCGGTACAGCGTAATATCCAGCATACCTACGGGAACCTCTACCTTTTCAATTTCGCTAATGGCTTTTACCAAACGCTCGGCAATAGGCACACCGCGAGTACGGATGCCAACCAAAACTACATTTTCTACGCCCTTATTTCTTTCAATAATTTCGTGAGCAATACGCACAATAGCGCGACGCATAGCGTCAGCATCCATAATAACATTCTTTTTTACAAAATTACTCATCATCGTCACCTCATAAAAATATTTTATATTTGTCTGCTTCCTTTTAATAAGGAAGCTATGAATAAACTAATTAAATTGGCCTAAGTGCAGGCGCGTAATAATTTTATGCATATCCTCCGGCAGCGCCGCTTCAAAGTGCATTCTTTCACCTGTGCGCGGATGGGTAAATTCTAGGGTTTGGGAATGCAGCGCCTGACCTTGAATAGCAAAAGGCGTTTTCATGGGAGAATATTTAGGGTCGCCTACTAAAGGATAGCCTAAATATTCCATATGTACGCGAATTTGGTGGGTGCGGCCTGTGCGTAGCTTACAGCACACCAAAGTATATTTGCCAAAGCGTTCCACAACCTCATATTCCGTAACGGCATCTCGGCCATTTTCTTTGACCACAGCCATTTTTTTACGGTCGTTTTTATCGCGGGCAATCTGCGTTTCAATAATGCCGCTATCCGCTTTAATATTACCGCGCACTACGGCAAGGTAGGTTCTTTGCGCAGTTTTGGCCTGAATTTGCTGTGATAAAGATAAATGCGCTTGGTCATTCTTTGCGCAAATCATAATACCGCTGGTATCCTTATCCAGCCTATGCACAATGCCGGGACGAATCACACCGTTAATGCCGGAAAGATTTTTGCAATGATACAGCAACGCGTTAACCAAAGTGCCGCTGTAATTACCGGCCGCCGGATGCACCACCATCCCGCGCACTTTATTTACTACGATAACGTCGTCGTCCTCGTAAATAATATCCAAAGGAATATTTTCCGGCTGAGCATCCAACGCCTGCGGTTCCGGCAAGGTAACAAGAATTTCCTCTCCGGCACGCAGCTTGTAATTAGACTTCAAAATCTTCGTTCCCTTTACTGCGCGTCCGTCCTCTAAAAGCTTCTGCATATTCGAACGCGTAATATCCAGCAAAGCCGCTAAGCCCACGTCCGCTCTTTGCCCTGCCTGCTCCTCAGTAATAATCAGTTTTTCTTGTTCGCCAGACATTCCGTCAGCAAAATGCTCCATATAATACACCCAACCCCTACGCATATAGCTATATCAGCCACGTTAAACACAGGCCAAATTCTAAAATCAAAAAAATCTACAACTAATCCCTGACGCGCTCTGTCAATAAGATTTCCCACTGCGCCGCCGGCAAAAAGTGCCGCGCCGTAAGCGCACCAAGGTCCATAAGCGTAAATATCTTTGCGCATAAACCAAATGCAGCCTATAACTAAAAAAGCAATCACTACAAAAAGCCAACGGCTGCCCTCCAGCATGCCAAAAGCTGCTCCGGGATTTAAAATATACGTCCAGTGAAAAATATTTTGGATAACCGGAACGCTTTCCCCCACCGCAAAATGCGTTACAACACAATACTTTGTCAGCTGGTCTAAAATTACCACCAACAAAGCTACAAAAAAATAAATCATGAAAATACTCCTAAGCCACGGCAATTTCTGCCGCTATTTATACATGTATATTATAACACATGAATAGCATGAAAATACATACGTCACGGAAAGTTAATAAAAAATCCTCCATCTTTTTACAGACGGAGGATTTATATTCAAATTGCAGACCAAGCTATTTTTAGTATAGCAGCTTGTTGGCGATAACCAAGCGTTGAATTTGATTGGTGCCTTCATAAATCTGCATAATTTTTGCATCACGCATCATCTTTTCAACAGGATATTCTTTAGTGTAGCCATAACCGCCCATTACTTGTACAGCGTCGGTAGTAACCTGCATTGCTACGTCGGCAGCATAGCATTTAGCCATAGCAGCTTCTTTAGAAAACTCCATTCCTTGGTCGCGCATCCAGCAAGCCTTTTGTACCAGTAGACGAGCAGTTTCAACCTTCATTGCCATGTCAGCCAGCATAGCCTGTACCATTTGGAAGGAAGCGATAGGTTGACCAAATTGACGGCGCTCTTTAGAATATTTTACAGCGCAGTCCAATGCAGCTTGGGCAATACCAACGGAAACGGCACCAACAAAAGGACGAGCGCTGTCCAAGGTATTCATAGCAATACGGAAACCTTCGCCTTCACGACCAACGCGATAAGATTCAGGAATCACAACGTCCTGTAGCACCAGTTCGGTGGTGTTGGAAGGACGAATGCCCATTTTATTTTCTTTCTTGCCAATGGAGAAGCCGGGAGTATTTTTCGGAACGATAAACGCAGTCAAGCCGCGGATACCGCCGGTTTTGCGAGTGTTGGCAAATACCAAAAAAATATCAGCTAGGCCGCCATTGGTAATAAACATTTTAGTACCGTTCAAAGTGTAGGTACCGTTTTCTTTATTTTTTTCTGCACGAGTAGAAACGCCGCCTGCGTCGCTACCAGCGCCGGGTTCAGTCAAGGCGAAAGCAGCCAAACCGCCGTTGTTCAGCACATCGCAGTACATTTTCTTTTGCTCGTCGGTACCGGCAAGCAATACAGGCACAGTTGCCAAGCTGTTAGCGGCCAAAGAAGTTGCCACACCGGCGCATCCCTTGCCTAATTCTTCATAAATTGTAGCAACAGAAATGCTGTCCAAGCCCGGACCATCTAATTCTTCCGGTACGATAACATTGAGCAGACCCATTTCGTTAGCCTTTTCAATTAGGCCGTCGCGCATATGGTTCTCTCTGTCCATTTCAGCAGCGTAAGGAGTGATTTCCTTTTCTACAAACTCCCTCACCATTTCCTGTAGCTCAAGTTGTTCCTCGTTCAATGCAAACTCCATCTTATCCTCCTTAATTACTTTGCGGCAATACCGCAGTCATTTTCCCTCTCCAAAAAATTTTCTTACCATTTGGCGGGTATTTCTTCAAAGCGGCCAACAATAAACATTGTTGTTAAAATTGTAGCCATTAAAGTATTTTCTGCATCATACATTTCAGCTTCAATTACCATAGTTGTGTGTCCATGATGACGAATTTTACTTTTAACATAAACACGTCCCGCACTATGTACATTTCTGATAAAATTCATGCTGAAATTCAAAGTAGCCACTACCGCGCCGACGCTGGCACCGGTTACGCCTAAGACAGAATCAGCCAGTGCAGTTAAAACGCCACCATGACAAATGCCGCGGTGATTAAAGTGCTTTAAAGGGTCGATTTCAATACTGACCACTGCTCCGCCGCAGGTTATTTCATCAATATGAACGCCAAAATTGTTCATAAAAGAATTATAACCGTACATATCGCGAATATAGGCAGGAACATCCTTAACCTGTTCCACCATTTTTATCGCCTTCCTTTCGTTAGACGCAAAGACTTCTGTCATTATATCTTAGATATTTTACCATAAATTAACTTTTAACTCAACACTTTAGCGCAAAAAAATAGGTTGAAAGCAAGATTTTGCTCTTACTCTCAACCTCTAAAAATTTTTTCACAGTTCAATTGACTCTTTAGTCAATAATATTTTGTTTATAATCATGATAAAGAGCTTTTAACTCTTCCATAGTCGCAGTCATTTCAATCTTCAGCTTAGACGCTGCATCATAGTCGCCTTCGGCAACAGCCTTGCGAATGCTGGTAAAAATACTTTTTTCTTCAAAGGAATCCTTAGCCAGCTTAGCGCGCAGCACTTGAATTTTATGCCACAAAGCCAAATCGCAGTCCGTGGAACTTTCGGGGCTGTGCAACTTTTTCATTTCTACTACCGCTTGATAATATTCAGGAATAATGCGGTTAATCAGTTCCGTAGTCCAACGAATCAACGCGCCCTGTCTAAAGGACTCTATATATTCTTTCTTCAAAATATTTCCTTGAGTTAAGACAGCAATTTTTTCGGGATATTTATCAAAGGCGCAGAGATTTTCCCAGACAGTTGCAGGCGGCTCGCCAAATAATTTGCTGCGTTCTTCCGCAGTAAAATCTTCAAAAACGTCGTCCTCGGTACGGTATTGACGGTCTTTTTCCAGATAGAAGCCATCTTCTCCGGCTTTTTTGGAAATTTCCCTTTCCATAGCTTTCAAATCCTTACCGGATTCTACACAGGCTTTAATTCCGTCTAAGCAGGACAAATAGAACGCCGCGATAGCGATGTAAGTATTAGTATACGGATTAGGAGAACGCATTTCAATGCGAGTAGCTTTAGGATTATTCAAATCTCTAATTAATCCGGCCAAAATAGTTCTGTTGCGAGACGGATTGTCGGGGCTTAAGCCAAGGCTGGTAACAATGCACACAGGCGCCTCAAAACCTGGTTTCAAACGATTGAGAGAATCAATAGTGCAGGAAATAAATGGATTGGTTACTTCGTAATTTTTCAGCAGGCCCATTAAAGCACCGTAACCAATCGCGGATAAAAATTCCTTGTGCATGTCGGCAGGCGAAAACAGGTTAACAATTTTACCGTTCTTCATTTTAGCGGCAATGCCTACGTGAGTATGTTCGCCGCTGCCTGCAACTCCAGGAATAGGTTTCGCTTGGAAGGATACCTCCAGTCCGTTCATGCGGAAAACTTCTTTTACAATAATGCGAGCCAAAATTTCGTTGTCGCCTGTTTGCACGCCGCTGGCAAATTTCCAGTCTACTTCCAGCTGCTCCATAACGTGGCTCATGTGGCCGTTAGCGTCGATTTGACCCTTAACGCCGCCGCATTCCTTGTGACCCATTTCCGGCTCTAAGCCGTACAAATCTAGAGTTTGAACAGTTTGCTCCAAAGCAGTACGCACGTTACCTCTGGTACGCTGCCAATATTGCTCCTGCATCATTTGTGAGGAAGACAAAGCTTCAATCGGCGCATCCTCGCGCGGAGATTTTACCCAAAATTCCAGTTCCGTAGCGCTGGTGAAAATAATTTTTTCAATATCCTCGCCATGAATATGCTCCAAGCCGGGAATTACCGGATGCTTTTTGAAAAGCTTGAGAATTTCTTCTTCCATATAATCCAAGGTATTTTTTAAAATAGAACGGGAATCTACAAAATTGCCATTGTGCAGCAAGTAGCAAGGAATACGCAGAGTGCCGATCATTTTGCCGTTAGCAGTATCAAAATGCTCATAATTATAATCTATAAACCAATTTACGGTTTTATCAACAACTAAATCCACGCGGGCATTATTCAAAGTTGCAATACCTGTCAATACAACGGAAGAACCGTCAGTTTGAGCGGCACTGCCATCTAAAAAGCTGTCCATATCCTCCAAAAAAACCTTCATAGGGATTTTTTCATCAGTATCATTACCAGCAAAATCTACGCCCATCAAAGAAACAAATTTAATCTCCGGATGCAAGGACAAAAGCGCCTGCAAATCCTGTTTGTTTTGCTGTTCGGGTTTAATAACATACAATAATTCTTTAGTGTTCATGATAGCTCGCAGCTGAAAAACGCTGCTCTCCTTTCTCCAAACTCCCTATAAAAACCGTCATAAACGAAAAGGACTTTTTCAAGCAGGAGACACTCCACCTCTGCTTAAAAAAGTCCACATTGACTGTTCACAGTAATTATATCAATTAACTTTCGCTTTGTCCAGTATTTTATTTACCCCAGCAGGCAGATTAAAATTTCTTCCAAACGCGTATAATCGCGGCCGCCTTGACGTAAATCCACATTGAGCTGCGCTAAAGCCAATAACGCCTGCGATAATTCTCCGGCATTAAAACGCCTTACCTCCTGCTGCAAATTTTTAGCTACGTAAGGATTTAATTTCAATTCGGCAAGAATGCCTTTATAGTCATAACCCTTTTGCGCCAGCTCCATAAATTGCAGCATCTGCCGCAGCTTAAACATAATCAGCGCGCATACCGGCAAAATATTCGTCCCATTTTTCCTTTCGCCTGCTAAAATATTCAACGCTTCCGAAAGATTTTTTTTGGCGACAGCATTGATTAAAGCAAAATTAGATGCTTCGGGCAGAGAGGCAAAAATATTTTCCACATCCTCTTTCGTCCACGTTTTTCGTTCGCCCGCATAGACATCCAGCTTAGCAATTTCCTGTTGTAAAAGCTGCAAGGGCACCTTATCTACCGGCTGCAAATATTCTATAATGCGGCCAATAGCGTCATATTCCCAGTGAGCACCGTATTTTTTTGCCTGCACATCCAGCCAAGGTGCCAAATTATTCAGCTTGATACTTGCGCACTCGCACAGCAAGCCTTGCTTTTTCAGCACCTTAAAAAATTTAGTGCGCTTGTCCGGCTTAGCTACACTTACAAGTACAGTGCAGTATTCCGGTATATCGCTTAAAATTTCCGCTAATTTATCCAGCTGTGCTTTTTTGCTGTCGCTTTCCTGCTTACTGCCTAGAAGTTTTTCATCCTTGATAATTACCAGCGAACGCCCGCAAAAAAACGGATAGGTATTGATGATATTGCGCAGCTCGCGCACATCTAAATCCTTGTCAAAAATGCTGATTTCTCTGTCCGCCGCTTCTACATCCTGAAAAATATACTCCGGCACGGCGGCGACTATCTGCTGTCGATAATAATCCTCTTCACCAAAAACTACCAATAAATTGCTGAAGTTTGCCAGCTCCTGCTTGTGCTGTAATTTATATAATAATTCTTCTGCTTTAATCTCCATAATTTACACCCTACTAACGGCTTGCGCCTGTTTATTACTTTAATTATAAATAATTAGTTATCAACTTGCAACTCCTGCCAGCCGTTTTGCGCGTATGCGAAGCAGCGCAATTTTTCGCCAAGCTCAATTTTGACACAGCCATGTACATCCGTACGCACAACCTTGCTGCCAACATTGTGCAAACGCGCCAAGGCTTCCGCGTGAGGATGTCCGTAACGATTATCTGCGCCGCAGGAAATTACGGCAATTTGTGGCTGAATAGCCTGCAAAAGTTCGGCGCTGTTACTGTTTTTCGAGCCGTGGTGCGCCGCTTTAAATACCGTAATTTTGCCAACGTCCAACAGTGCTTCCTTGTCGCTGCCTAAATCGCCCGTCAGCAAAATACTGCCGTAAATATTTTGCAGCAGCAAAATTGTGCTGGCGTCGTTGCCGCTTAAAGCCTGCGGATTATTTTGCTCAAAGCCAGCAGGCACTAAAAGATTTAGCGAAGTCGTTTCATCCGGCTGCCAAACTTTACCTTGCTCCGCCACAATTATTTTTGTACCTCTGCTTTGCGCCGTTTGCATTATATTTTTTGCTAAAGGCAAATTATTTTCGTCCGGCGTTTCCTGTGGCAGCACCAACTCTTGAACCTCGACTTGCTGCAATAGTCCCACTGCGCCGCCCACGTGATCATAATCGTAATGGCTCAAAAACAGCAGATCAATTTTATTTTTGCCTAAGCTACGCAAAAAAGGCGCAGCAAGGCGCTTGCCCGTGTCCAAGCCCGCCAAGCCGCCCGTATCGTAAACCATAACCTGCCGCTTGGGCGTTACCAGCACCACGCAATCGCCCTGACCTACATCTAAAAAATACGCCGTCAGCGGCTGCGCGCTAAGCTGCGCCCAAATTTGTGTCGCAAAAATAATTGCCACAATAAAACACAAAAACGCCTTACGCTCCCAATTTCTTAAAAATTGCAGGCAGGCAACATCTGCCCCAATTCCCAAGCCTAAATAATACAGCAGCACGCAAAAAAGCGGCACGCTGCCGATAACGATGCTGCTGTATGGCAAAGAACCCAAAAATTTTCCTTGCACCAACACTTGCGCCAATAAAAATTGGCTGCTGCCAAAGCACATGTCGCTCAAAAAATCACTTACGGTTGTAAAAAGTGCCAATCCGGCAAATAATTTACCGCAGACGCAAAAAGCCAGTCCCAAAATTGCTGCTAAAGCTATCACTTCCAAAATCGGCGTTAATACTAAATTGCTGATCAAGGAAATCAACGAAACTTGATGAAAATTTACTGCTAACAAAGGCAGTGTCGCCAGCTGCGCCGCCAAGGTCACAGCGATACATTCAGTCAGCGGCTGCGGTAGCCACTGGGGACATAATCTTTGGCAGGCAGGAAATAGCCAAATTAATCCGGCAGCAGCACCAAAGGAAAGCTGAAAGCTGATATCCAAAAGCCACAATGGTTTAACAGTCAAAAGCATTAGCGCGGTTAAGCATAACATGCTGCCACGCCTGCCGCCCGAACCGCCGTACAAAAACACCGTGCTCATCATCAGCGCACGCAGCACCGGCGGTTTTAAACCGCACAGCAAGGCATACAAGCACAGGCACAGCGTTACCAAAAGCTTACGTTTAGTTGGCGCGATTTTACTAACTACAGCCATTAAAAAACCAGCCAACAGCAGTAAATGGGTGCCTGATACGGATAGTAAATGAGATAGTCCGTTAGCAGTAAAAATTTCCCGCGTTTCCTCTGCTAAAGCATTACTACCGCCTAATAACATACTGCTTAGCAACGCGCCATGCTCGTCCCCTAATTTTTGCTGCAAAATTTGCCGCAAGCGCCAATTAGCTATGGTCAAGCTTTGCTGCCACTGCTCCCAGTCCAGCCACACGCTGCCTTGAGCAAAAATATTTTCCTGCGCAAATTGTGCTGGCTGTTTAGTAAGAGTAATTATACGCGCTTTGTACAAGCGTCCGCCAAGATTATGCAGGCGATTATAGAGCTCGCCCTGAAAGCTGCCGGGATTGCGGAAATCGCGCAGCCTTTTCAGCGTTCCCTGCACTGCCAATTCACGAGAAAAAATTTCTTGCGCTGCATTTTGCCGGCTGCCAAAAAGTTCTTCTTTTTTTAAGCTTAAACGAATGCGTCCGTCAAAGCTTTTAACTTTACTGCCAACTTGCAGCTGACTGCACTGCAAAATACAGCTTATAGATCCGTTTTGCTCCTTAAAGTTGAGCGGCTCAAGACGACCTTGCAAAATTATTTCTTTTTCAAAATATGGCTGCAAGCGTTGGGCTGCGCTAGGCTCTACACGCAGACCGCTCGTAACGCCCAGCAGCAAAAAGAAGCACAGCAAAAATAAATTATGCAGCAAAAAATATTTTTCCTTTTTTATTGTTATACCTAAAAACAGTGCTGCTAACAACAAAAAAGCCACCGGCAGCAGAGATACATCTGCCAAGAATTCTGTTTGCAAAACCATATATAGCCCCATGCCAAAACAAAAGCTGCCACTATAAATAATGTCCATCTTCCACCTACCGATTTATTCTACTTTCACATAAGGACGCAGCTTTTCCAGCTTGGCTTGCCCTATGCCCCGCACTTGCAGTAAATCCTCCACCTTGTAAAAGCGCCGCGTTCTGCGCAGAGCCAAAATTCTATTAGCTATAGCCGGTCCAATCCCCGGCAAAGCCACCAGCTCCTCTGCTGTTGCATTGTTTAAATCCAACTTCGTCTTTTTGTCTACAACTACTGAATTATTTTGACTTTGCTTATCTGACGCCAAATTCGCTTTGCTTTTTGCGGAAAAATTTTTGCTTTTCATGAACGGCACGTGCACGTGACTTCCGTCCCTTAATTTTTTTACAAGATTTAATTTTTCAACTTGCGCTTCGGCAAGAAATCCTCCTGCCGCCGCCAAAGCGTCCGTCGTTCTGGCGCCAACAGGCAAATCATAAATTCCCGGCTGGCACACTGCGCCGCTGACATAAACCTTGACAGTTTTTGCTTGAGCCTGCTTGATTTTAGGCTGTGCAAGCTGTTTTACAATCGGTTGCGCCGGTGAAGATTTTTGCTTGAAGCTTTGCTGCCACAAGCCCGTACCCAAGCAGCCTAAAAGTAAAATTCCTAAAAATATCAGCTTCTTTTGTCTGTTATCCATATTAACTCGCTCCTTGCAATACTTTTGGAAAAACAAAAAGAGTCCCTAAGAATAACGTAAGTTATTCTCAGAGACTCTGAAAATGTAAGCGTTATTTTGGCACTACCTTTGTCAAAACAATAACTGCTTATGAATTTTTTGAGGAACTAATTATTTGGCAACAATGTTTACCAAGCGACCGGGAACGCAAATTACCTTGCGCACGGTTGCGCCGCCAATATGCGCCTGCACATTAGCGTCAGCCAAAGCGATTTGCTCCAGCTCTTCCTTTGTTGCACCGGCGGGAACGGTCAGACGGCCGCGAAGCTTGCCGTTTACCTGCAGAACAATTTCTACATTGTCAACCTTCATAGCTTCTTCGCTGTACTCCGGCCAGCTTTGGTCATGGACGCTGGTATTTTCGTCAATAGCGCCGCGCCACAGCTCTTCCGTAATGTGCGGCACAAACGGGCTCAGCATTTTAATCAAATCAGTAATAGCTTCATAAACCAAACCGGCATTAGGCTCTTGCTTAGCGTCTTTATAAGCATACAAAGCATTTACCAATTCCATCATGGTAGAAATTGCGGTGTTAAAATTAAAGCGTGTTTCAATATCGCTGGTAACCTTTTTAATACTGCTGTGCAGAATACGGCGCAGCTCTTTGTCAGCTTCAGTCAGAGCTGCTGCGTCGTAAGCCGTAATCTTTTGCTCCAACTGCGGCATATAATTGAGTACAATACGCCAAATACGATTTAAGAAACGGAAAGAGCCTTCAACGCCTTGGTCGCTCCACTCCAGCTCTCTTTCAGGCGGAGCAGCAAACAGAATGAACAAACGCGCAGTATCAGCGCCGTATTTTTCCAAAATTTCTTCCGGAGAAACTACGTTGCCCAAGGACTTAGACATTTTAGCGCCGTCTTTGATTACCATGCCTTGAGTCAGCAAATTACTAAACGGCTCGTCGTAATCAACTAAGCCTGCGTCGCGCAAAACTTTGAGGAAGAAGCGGGAATAGAGCAGATGCAGAATAGCGTGCTCAATGCCGCCGATATATTGATCAACAGGCCCCCAATACATATTAGCGTCTTTATCAAAACATTTTTCGGCATTTTTAGGATCGGTATAACGCAGATAATACCAAGAAGAACACAGGAAGGTATCCATGGTATCGGTCTCGCGAACTGCGTCAGCGCCGCATTTAGGACATTTGCAGTGCAGAAAACTTTCGGAAGTAGCCAGCGGAGATTTGGCACCGGCGTTAAAATCTACATCTTCAGGCAGTCGCACCGGCAGTTGGTCTTCGGGAACAAGCACCTCGCCGCAATGCGGGCAGTAAACAATAGGAATAGGAGCTCCCCAATAACGTTGACGGCTGATCAGCCAATCGCGCAGGCGATAATTTACGCGGCGTTTGCCAAAGCCCTCTGCTTCTGCTTTATCCATAATCGCAGACATAGCCTTGTGCATTTCCATACCGGTGAACTCGCCGGAATTTACCAACATACCTTCTTTTTCCTCGTAAGCGCAGGTCATTTCTTCAAGTTGTAGCTCTTTGCCTACCGGGCACAGAGTAACGATTTTTTCAATACCATATTTATCGGCAAACATCCAGTCGCGTTGGTCGCCGGTAGGTACGCCCATCACAGCGCCGGTACCATAATCGTACAGCACATAGTTAGTTACCCAAATTTCTACCTTGCGTCCGGTAAACGGATTTACGCAGTCCACGCCGGTATAAATGCCTTCTTTTTCGGATTCGCTGGAGGTACGCTCAATATCGGATTGATTGCGCACACGCTCGCAGAAAGCTTTAATCTCGGCAGCCCTAGGATTATTTTCACAGATTTTTTCAATCAAAGGATGCTCCGCAGCCAAAGCCATAAAGGTTACGCCATAGGAAGTATCGGGACGAGTAGTATAAACTGCTACTTTATCATTGAGCGCCGGAATTTCAAAGGAAAATTCCAAGCCCTCGCTGCGTCCAATCCAGTTGCGCTGCATAGTTTTTACGCGCTCCGGCCAGCCTTCTAAAAGGTCTAAATCTTTCAACAGTTCGTCAGCATAATCAGTAATTTTAAAGAACCATTGGCTCAAATCTTTTTTAACAACCTCATGGTCGCAGCGCCAGCATTTGCCGTCGATAACTTGCTCGTTGGCCAATACGGTGTTGCAGGTATCACACCAGTTTACGGCAGATTTTTTCTTAACAGCTAAGCCGCGTTTATAAAACAACTCAAAGAACCATTGAGTCCATTTGTAGTAATCTTCCTTGCAAGTAGCAACCTCGCGGTCCCAATCGTAGGACAGACCTAAAGCCTTTTGTTGGCGTGTCATATTGGCGATATTTTCCAAGGTCCATTTTTTCGGCGGAATACCGTGTTTTATAGCAGCGTTTTCCGCAGGCATACCAAAGGAATCCCAGCCCATAGGATGCAGAACGTTAAATCCCTTCATAGTACGAAAACGAGCAACAACGTCTCCGATAGAATAGTTGCGCACATGACCCATGTGCAGATTGCCGGAAGGATATGGGAACATTTCCAGCACATAGGATTTAGGTTTGTTTTTGTCAATTTCTACCTTAAAGGTTTTGTTATCTTCCCAGTATTTCTGCCATTTGGCTTCAATCTCATGGGGTGCATATTTTTCTTGCAGCATTACATTACCTCCAAAAATTTTTGGTCGAAAATAAAAAATCCCCGACCCTAAATAAGGTCAGGGACGAAAAAAAATTCGCGGTACCACCCTGATTGCGGCATTGCCGCCACTCCATTAGCATTAACGCAGCATCACGTCCGCACATTTCCTTGCGGCTTCTTCACGGTGAGTTCATCTTCAAGGTTTATCGGCTCCCATCAACCGCCGACTTTCTGAAAAACATTTACGACTACTGCTCCGCTTCACAGAATTTCTTAAAAATTATCTTGAATATTATATACCGACACAAGGTAAAAGTCAAATTATATTCGACGCTGCCAAATTTTTTTCTTATAGCTATACAAAATTCGCTGATTTTTATTTTATTACTCAAAGTATACAGTATTTATCCAAATTTTGCCGACACTATTAATACATTTATGCTATAATACTAAAGTATATAAAAGCTGCCCGGTATTTTGCCTTCGCGCAGCATTTTCATTTACTAAAAAATAAAGGAGCAATATAACATGAAACTTTCCGCACGCGTTCAAGCTTTAACCTCATCTCCCATCAGAAAGCTTAGCCCCTATGCTGATGCAGCAAAAGCAGCAGGCAAAAAAGTTTACCACCTGAATATCGGCCAGCCTGATATTGCTACTCCCGAACAATTTATGAACAGCATCTGCGACTACAAAGCGCCGGTTATCGCTTACAGCAATTCTAAAGGTGAAATGTTTTTGCTGAAAGCTATTCAAAAATATTATGCCGAAAAAGGCATGGATTATGCCATTGAAGATATTTTCGTTACCAACGGCGGCAGCGAAGCGCTTATTATGGCAGTAATGGCTTTATGCGACCGTGATGACGAAATAATGGTTTTCGAGCCTTTCTACGCTAACTACACCACCTTCTGCAAAGAATTCGGCGCAAAAATCAACGCCGTTCCCACCAGCGTAGACAACGGCTACCACCTGCCCAGCCAAGAAGAAATTGAAAAACACATTACTCCTAAAACTAAAGCCATTTTGCTGACTAACCCCGGCAATCCTACCGGCGTAGTTTATACTACCGAAGAGCAGGACATGATTTCCCGTATTGTGCGCAAATATGATTTGGCACTGATTGCCGACGAAGTATACCGCGAATTTGTTTACGACGGCGAATATCGTTCCTTTGGCACCATGTCTGAGCTTGACGATAACCTGATTATTATCGACTCCGTTTCTAAGCGTTACAGTGCTTGTGGCGCGCGTATCGGCTGCATTATCAGCAAAAACAAAGAACTGGGCAAACAAATTATTAAATGCTGCCAGGCACGTCTGTGCTCCCCCATTTTGGAACAGGTTGGCGCAGCAGCTCTCTACACCACTCCCGTTTCCTATTTGGAAGCAGTTAATGTAGAATACAAAAAGCGCCGCGATACTATTGTCGAAGCATTGGCTAAGCTTCCAGGCGTTAAAGCCTCTGATCCTAAGGGCGCTTTCTACATTATGGTTAATATGCCCGTTGACGATGCCGAAAAATTTGCTATTTGGATTTTGGAAAACTTTGACATTAACGGCGAAACAGTTATGTTCGCTCCCGGCAACGGTTTCTACAACACTCCCGGCAGCGGCGTTAACGAAGCCCGCTTGGCTTATGTGCTCAATTCCGAGGATTTGAAGCAAGCTATCTATATTTTAGGCGAAGCTTTGAAAGCATATCCTGGACGCGTAGATAAATAAACAATAAATTCTGAAAGAAAAAATCTGCTGCTAAATTTTTCTCTAGCAGCAGATTTTTTTGTTTCAATCATAATTTATCTGTTAAAATATTGCGTCCCAGCATCCGGTTAAAGGACCACGCTCCTTTGCCCTCACGCTGCTCAAACTGATTCATCACCGCATTGATTTCATCCGCATAATGCACAATAAACGCTTCTTTGGTAGCGCAGGCAACAGGCGATCCCTTTTCATTATCCCCGTGGTGGGACAAAAGGATATGCTGCAGCTGCTCCAAACGATTGGCAGGAATATTCAGCTTGGCAGCTGCCTCCTGCACCATCAGGCTGGTCATGGCAATATGTCCCATAAAACGCCCCGCATTAGTATAAGGAAAGCCAATCTCGGCAGAAATTTCTTTAATCTTCCCTAAATCATGCAGCAAAGCGCCTGCTATAACCAAATCCTTATCCACATCCTCAATTCTGTCGGCCATAGCTACTGCCAACTCCGTCACATCCACAGAATGCTGCAATAGTCCGCCAATGTAGGCGTGATGCATTTTCATTCCCGCAGGATTATGCACAAAAGCGTCATAAGTATTACCGCTGAAAATTGTTTCCAAAAGCTTTCTTAAAGTAGGCGTACGCACTGCACGAATATAATTTGCCAGCTTATTTTTGTAACCTTCCACATCAAATTTACCGTGAGGCACCAAGCCGCTGATATCGTCGCCGGGAACAAGTGCGTCCATGCGTTTGATAATAAGCTGCAAAGTCATATCATTAGAAAATTTATTGATATCCACATCGCCGCCTACCATAAATGCCGTCGGTCCTTCCAGCTCGCGCATTTTTTCTACCAAAACTGCGTCAAAACAGATAAATGCAATATGACCGCTGTTGTCTTCTAAAGTGCCGCGGGCAAAAACGCCACCGTTAGAAGAATTACCAACTTTGAGCACGCGCACCAGCATAGCCTGACAAACCTTAAGGCCAACCTTAAATTCGTTAATCATATATTTCACCTTTTTCTATATATGCTTTAAAAGCAGTGTTTCCGAAGCTACTTTTAAAATAATATTCCAATTTTTTTCTGCAAAATGCAAAGAAAGCCTGTCAGCCAAATCCTCTAAAACAGGCCATTCCGTAGGCTGATGGCCAGCGTCAATAATATTCAGGCCGCTGAAAACTGCCCGTTGTGCTTCGTGATATTTGACATCGCTCGTCACCAAGGTATCAGCATTTTGACGCAAAGCTTCATCAGTCAAATCGCTGCCGGCACCGCCGCACACTGCCACCTTATGCACCTGCCGCCCGGCGTCGCCTACAACTACATAGTCAACCTGTAACGCATTTTTCACAAAAGCAGCAAAATCCTCCAAGCTGCACGGCTCTATCACGCCAATGCGCCCTAGTCCGCTGGCGGCTTCCAGCACATCGTCATCTTGAAGATGCAGACGCTTCACTAACGAATCGTTTACGCCGTTGGAAACGCAATCTAAATTTGTATGCGCGCTGTACACAGCGATACCATGCTCCGCTAATTGCAGCAACAGCTCCTGCTGCCAGTCAGCATCCGTAATTCTCGGCAGAGTTTTAAAAATTGCCGGATGATGGGTAATCAACATATCCGCCTTAAAATTGATAGCCTGCGCTACCGTTTCGGCAGTCATGTCCAAAGCCAAAAGCAAACGGCGCACGGGATGAGAGCCGCGTCCCAGCATGAGTCCCACGTTATCCCACGCCTCTGCCATAGAAGGTGGAGCCATTTCTTCTAATAAAAGTACTATATCATCTATTGTAATCTGATTTTTCATTAGCTAAGACCTCCAAGTCTTGAAGCAGCGCTTCTGTTTCCTGATATTTAGCGCTGACGCGCGCTTTTTCACTGCGCGCCATATTTTGCAGCAGCTCTTTACAGCCATTTATCTGCCTTGTAAACTGCTTTGCTAAAAGCGCGTGACCTTGACGTACCAGCGTAGGCCCTACAAAATATTCTGCCAGCGCGTAATTTTTATAATTTTCGTCTGCGCCGCGCTCCACACAAATTATTTCGTAAAAATGCGGTGGTTCGTCAACTAAATCCTCCGCAATAATGCGCCAGCCATGCTTTATCAGCCACTGGCGTAAGCCAGACGCTCCCGCCATAGGCTGTAAAACAAGACGCTTCACCGAAGCAGCAATTTCCATATCAGCCTCTAAAATGCTGATGATAGTGCTGCCGCCCATACCGCAGATTGCCACGCAGTCAGCTTCGCCTGCCTGCAAAACCTTGAGCCCGCTGCCTTGACGCACCTGCACCTTATTCCGCACGCCAAACACAGCCACCGTATTGCGTGCAGCCTGACAAGGCCCGGCAGCAATATCTCCAGCTACAGCCTTAGCGATTAAGTTCTTTTTTAAAAGCCACACAGGCAGATAAGCGTGATCCGTCCCGATATCTGCCAAGGTGCAGCCTTGAGGCACAAAGCTTGCCACAGCCTGTAATCTTTTATCTAAATTCATAGATGCTCCTTTAATTTTGCGTGAAATTTATAAAGCCTGCGCTGTATACAGCCTATAATATTCGCCTTTTTTTGCCATCAGTGCTTCATGTGAGCCTTGCTCCAAAATTCCGTGACGTGACAGCACTACAATACGGTCCACGTGGCGAATGGTAGCCAAACGATGAGCCACAACTAAAGTCGTGCGGTTATGAGAAAGCTCGTTTAAAGCGCCTTGAATATTTTTCTCGGTTTCATTATCCAAAGAAGAAGTTGCTTCATCTAAAATTAAAATAGACGGGTTTTTCAAAAATACGCGCGCAATAGCAATACGTTGCTTTTGTCCGCCGCTAAGCTTCACGCCCCGTTCGCCCAAAGCCGTATCATATTTTTGCGGCAGCCTTTCAATAAAACGGTCAGCCTCTGCGTGTTTTGCCGCTGCTTCAATTTCTGCTTGTGTTGCGTCATTTCTGCCAAAGGCGATGTTACTGGTCACGCTGTCGGAAAATAAAAAAATATCTTGCTGCACAATGCCGATATTATGGCGTAAGGACGCCAACGTCATAGATTTAATATCGCGGCCGTCAATGGTAATGCGCCCCTGCTGCGGTTCGTAAAAACGCACCAGCAAATTACACAGCGTACTTTTGCCTACGCCGGTAGTCCCCACAAAAGCCACTGATTCGCCTGCTTTAATCGCCAGCGAAAAATTTTCTATTACCGGCTCCTTGCCGTCATACGCAAAGGTAATATTTTCAAAAGTTATGTCTCCTTTGAGTACTCCTGCGTCTACAGCGCCTGCCGCGTCGACAATTTCCGGAGCCAGCTGCATTAGCTGCTCAAAACGCTGGTAGCTGGCTATACCCTTTTGATAGCTTTCTGCCAAAGCATTAAGGCGCAGCACTGGTCTGACAAAAATAGAAACGTACAGTAAAAACGCAATTAAATCGCTGATATCCATACGTCCCAAAGTTATCAGTACGCCGCCCACCACGATAATCGACAGATTAGTAATATTAGAAAACAACACCATGCTGGTGTTGGAATGGCTCAAAAGCTTAAAGGATTTTTTGCGCGCCTCTAAAAGTTTGGCGGCTACCGCGTCCAACTTGCTGCATTCCAGTTCTTCGTTGTTAAAAGACTGCACCAAACGTACGGCATTCAAGCTTTCCGTGGTCTGCGCCATAAGATTACCTACCTGCTTACGAGCTTCACGTCCGGCCTGTTTCAGCTTGCGGTTAGTAGTTACAGAATCGTAAGCTTTGCCGATAAGCAAAAGATTGACGATAATCGCCAGCTGCCAATTTATATAGAAAAGAATGCTGATAGTACCCAACATAAAAATAATACATACCAAAAGATAATTTGGTCCAAGGAAAATCAGCTCGCGAATTTCTCCTACGTCGCTCACAATGCGGGAAACAAGCTGACCCACACGTTGATTATCAAAAAAACGAAAACTCATGGCCTGCACATGTCGAAAAATTGCCTGCCGCATATCCTGCTCAATAAGCGCGCCAATGGTACGACCGTTACTCATCACTTGATAATTGATAAAACAATTAAACAAATACAAAGCCAAAAGTCCCGCAGCCATTTGCAGCAACAAAGAAATATCATGCTGCGGCAGAATGTCATTCATAATATAGCGTATATAAAGAGGAAAAAACAACTCAATTAACGACGTCACGACAGCACCTAAAAGCGTTAAACACAATATTTTTTTATAGGGAATGTAAAAGCGCAAAAAGCGTTTCAGCATAGCTACCTCGCACATAATTTAATGATTATATTATTATACCACAAGGGCATACGTTCTGCTAAGCTCTGCGTTCGCCTGCGGCTCCGCAATCGCTAAGTATTCACATTATATCACATTTTGCAGATGCAGGCAGTAAATTGTTAAATTTTTAACGCTCACGCAACATTGAAAAACCGCTGTACTAATTTTGTGTACAGCGGTTAATATTTTTTGACAGCCGAATTATTTAGCGCTGCTCAAAAAAGCAGCGAAAGCTTTATAGGTGTAATAAACGTCAAATTTAGAGCTTAATTCAAAAGGAGAGTGCATGGAGATAATGGGCACGCCCAAATCAACAACGTCCACATCCATGGAGGCAACGTAAAGAGCAACTGTACCGCCACCGCCTTCGTCAACAGCACCCAGCTCGCCAATTTGCCAGAAAACCTTGGCTTCATCCATAATACTGATAACCTTAGCCATAGTTTCGGCGCTGGCATCATTGGAGCCTGATTTTCCGCGAGCGCCAGTGTATTTTGTCAGGCACGGCCCTTTATTAACAAAGCAGCTGTTACGCGCTTCATAAACATTGGAAAAAGTCGGGTCGAAAGCGCCGTTTACATCGGAGGACAACGCCGTAGTATTACGCAGCATGGTACGGATATTGGCATTTTCCAGCGCGGCCAAATCCTCCAAATAATGCAGCACAAAATCAGAATTCAGACCGGTGTTGCCATAGGAGCCGATTTCTTCTTTATCAGCCAAAACCGTAACGGTTGTATAATATGGAGATTGCGTATCAATTTCCGCAGTCAAAGCAGTATAAGCGCACACCTTATCATCTTGACCGTAGGCGCCGATTAAGCCTCGGTCAAAGCCAATATCAACGGCTTTTACGGCAGGAACAAATTCAATTTCCGCACGCATAAAATCGTGTTCGGTAATGCCGTACATGTCGTTTAAAATTGCCAAAGCATTCAGTTTAACAGCGTCTTTTACTTCTTCCTGCTCGTCCTTAGACACAAAAGGCAGACTGCCGATAACAATATTCAGCTCTTCACCGCGAATACCGTCGCTAAGTTTGCGCTCGTTTTGCTTAGCGCCCAAATGAGGCAGTAAATCGGTTACGCAGAACTGCGGCTCGCCGGGATTTTCGCCCAAGCAAACCTTGACAGCCTCGCCGTTCTTTTTGATAATTACGCCGTGCATAGCCAAGGGCGTAGTCACCCATTGATATTTGCGAATACCGCCGTAATAATGCGTTTTAAAATATGCCAGCTCATTTTTTTCGTACACCGGATTGGGTTTCAAATCCAAACGCGGAGAATCAATATGCGCTGCGTTTAAACGCACGCCTTGTTCTAACGGCGCAGTACCAAAGGTGGACATCAGCAAGGCCTTATCTCTGTTGACAAAGTAAACCTTGTCGCCGGGCTGATATTTTTTACCTGCGTCAAAGGGCACATAGCCTGCTTTCTGCAAATATTCTACGGCCTTGGCAGTAAATTCGCGCTCAGTTTTTGCTTCGTTCAAAAATTCTTTATAGCCCTCGCAATAAGCAAAAGCAGCTTGCTTTTCTGCGTCAGCATCCTTGCCAATGTGAGGAAATTCCCATGTCAGTTTCTTCTTTAACTCTTTGATAGTAGTCACAACAATCAAATCCTTTCTATGCTCAATTTCCTTCTTGTTATATAAAATACCACAGGAGCATATGTTCTGCTAAGCTCTGCGTTCGCCTGCGGCTCCGCAATTGCTAAGCATTCACATTATACCACATCCCACAGCGAAGTAACATACGCAAATGTAACAAAAGACCGACAAATTCCTGTGGGAACTCATCGGTCTCGACTGCAAAAATTTTATTTTACGCAGGAGCAGGCTACAAAATGATTAGGCTCAATCTCGCGCAGTGCGGGATTACCCTTGTCGCACACTCCCTCCACCGGACAATCGCAGCGCTTCATAAAGCGGCACGCATCCGGCAGATTGATGGGCGCAGTAATTTCGCCCTTAATAATTTGACGTTTAGGCTTATCCTTGCCCACGATTGGCAACGGAATGGCCGACAGCAGCGCCTTAGTATAAGGATGCAGCGGATTTTTAAACAGCAGATTTGCCGGAGCTTTTTCTACCATGGTACCCATATACATGACGGCAATGTCGTCGGAAAAATATTTTACTACTGACAAATCGTGCGTAATAAAAATATAGGTTAGTCCCAAATCCTTTTGCAGCTGCTTCAGCAAATTCAAAATCTGCGCCTGAATAGAAACGTCCAACGCAGAAACAGGCTCGTCGCAGACAATCAATTTAGGATTCATCGCCAAAGCGCGGGCAATACCAATACGCTGGCGGCGCCCGCCGTCCAGCTCATGCGGATAAACATTGGCATAACGCTCAGCCAAGCCAACTGTACGCATCAACTCTAAGGTACGCTCCTCAATCGCCTCTTTGCCTTTCAGCAATTTATGCTCAATAATCGGTTCGCTGATAAGCTGCATAACAGTTTCGCGCGGGTCTAAAGAAGAAAACGGGTCTTGGAAAACCATCTGCATTTTTTGCCGCAGCGGACGCATTTCGCGACGGCTCAGCTTAGTAATATCCTGTCCTTGAAAAATAATTTTGCCGCTGGTAGGCTCAATCAGTTTCAGAATGCAGCGTCCGGTAGTAGATTTACCGCAGCCGGATTCGCCAACGATACCCAGAGTTTTGCCTTCTTCCAAAACAAAACTTACGCCGTCAACTGCGTGCAGCTGTCCTGCCGCCGTGTTAAAATATTTCGTTAAATTTTCAATCACTAACAGAGGATTATTGCTCATTTTGATTCCTCCTTAGAGTAAAGCCCGGTCTAGAATATGCATGACAGGCTACAAAATGGGTTTTGCTGCCATCTACGGCTTTAAGCTCCGGCACAGCTGCTGAGCAGCTTGCAGTAGCGTAAGGACAGCGCGGCGCAAAAGCGCATCCCGGAGGCAAATCAGATGGGTCGGGCATTAAGCCTTTAATAGGCTCCAGCATTTCACCTTGCTCCTTTAAATTGGGCAGGCTGTTGAACAAGCCCTCAGTGTAAGGATGACGCATATTATTGAAAACGTCGTTTACGGTCCCCTTCTCCACAATACGACCGGCATACATTACTGCCATATCGTCGCAAATTTCTGCCACAATGCCTAAGCTGTGAGTAATCATCAGCATGGACATATCGCGGTTATTAATCAAATCCTTCATCAGCTCTAAAACCTGCGCCTGAATAGTTACATCCAGCGCAGTCGTTGGTTCGTCGGCGATTAACAGTTTGGGACTGCAAGCCAACGCAATAGCGATAACTACGCGCTGTTTCATGCCGCCGGAAAATTGGTGCGGATAGTCGTAAGCTCTGCTTTCGGCAATGCCTACCAATTTTAGCATATCCTTGGCTTTTTCCAAAGCTTCTTCCGGTTTTAAATTTTGGTGCAGCTCCAAACTTTCGGCAATTTGTTCGCCAACAGTCATAACGGGATTTAAAGCAGTCATAGGGTCTTGGAAAATCATGGCCACATCATTGCCGCGCATAGCCTCCAGCTCGGACTCGCTCATTTTCAGTACGTCCTTACCTTCAAGAATTATGGAGCCGTTTTTAATTACACCGGGCGGATCGGGAACCAAATTCATAATGGAAAGTGCCGTAGTAGTTTTACCGGCGCCGGTTTCGCCTACCAAGCCTAAGGTACGTTTTTTGCCAATGGTAATATCAATGCCGTTGACAGCGTGTACATCAGAATCTTCTGTTTCGTAATGGACTACAAGGTCCTTAATATCTAATACTAAATCCATAATGCAGTCCCCCTTATTTCTTCAGCTTCGGGTCCAACGCATCGCGCAGACCGTCGCCCAACAAATTCAAAGCCAAGACGGTAAACATAATGGCTAGACCGGGAATAACGCAAATATAGCTGGCACCGCGAATATGCGCGCGTCCGCCGGAAAGCAGCGCGCCCCATTCAGGAGCAGGAGCAGGAACGCCAATTCCCAAAAAGCTTAAGGAAGAAGCAGAAATAATGGTAGTGCCAATCAGCAACGTAGTCTGTACAATAATCGGCGACAAGCAATTAGGCAGAATGTGGCGCAAAATTATTTTCCACGTGGGCAACCCCATGGCGTATGATGATTCCACATATTCCAAATCGCGCACCGTCATTACGGAAGCGCGCACAATACGTGCATAATTAGTAGCGCAGGAAATTGCCAACGCGATAATTAAATTGATGGTGCTGGTACCCAAAAGAGACACGATAACAACAGCCTTCAAAATATTAGGAATGGAATAAAAAATATCAATACCGCGCATAATAATATCGTCGGCCTTGCCGCCGTAAAATCCGGCAATAGAGCCTAAAATCGTACCGACAACCAAGCCGAAGCCTACGGAGCCCACGCCGATAGCCAGGCTGTAACGAGCGCCGTACATAACGCGGGCAAATAAATCGCGTCCGTATTCGTCCGTACCAAACCAATACTCGCTGTTAGGAGCCTGCAATTTAATAGCCAAATTTTGACCGATAACATCTGTTTCATAATCAAAAACAAAGGGACTGATTACAGCAACAACTACCAGCAGCGCCAAAAAAGCCATGCCGATAACTGCGCCTTTATTTTTTAACAAACGATGCAAGGTTTCTTGGAACATGGTGCGTCCTTTAATTTTTTTCTTTACTGCCATCTTCCTCACCCTTTCTTGCTGTATTGAGCCTTGATACGCGGATCAAAGAAAGCGTACACCAAGTCAACTATTAAATTGATAATACACATTAAAATAGAGCACAGAATTATCGAGCCTGTAACCATGGGAATATCGCGTCTGGTAATAGATTCATATACCAAGCGGCCAATTCCCGGCCAGCTGAAAACTGTCTCCGCCAAAACGGAGCCGGTAATAACCAAGGACATTTGCAGACCGATAGCAGTAATGATGGGAATCAGCGCATTTTTTAAGCCGTGCTTATAAATAACGCGCTTTTCGCTGCAGCCCTTAGCGCGTGCGGTAGTCATATAATCTTGACGCATAACGTCCAGCATGGAAGAACGCGTGATGCGCGTAATCAGCGCCGCCAAGCCAAAGCCTACGGTAACGGCAGGCAGCACTAAGCTTTTCCAGCCAAAATTACCGCCGGTGGGAAAAAATCTCAAATGCAGCGCAAAAATAATAATCAGCATCAAGCCCAGCCAAAAGTTAGGCATAGAAGTACCGAACAAAGCAAATACCATACCTGCGGTATCTTTCCAAGTATTTTGGTGAATGGCAGTATAAATGCCCAAAGGAATAGAAACGATAGTAGCAATAATAACAGCAGAACCGCCAAGATATAAAGTGTTGGGCAGGTACTGGAAGAAGGTAGCAAATACATCCTTATTAGTTACATAGGATTTACCCATATCGCCCACCAGCATTCCCTTAATATAATTGAAATATTGCAACAGAAACGGCTGGTCAAGTCCTAAATCGTGGCGGATTTGTTCAATCATCTCCTGCGAAGCACCGTCGCCTGCAATCATCATGGCAGGATCCCCTTCTGTCAGGCTCATGGCCCAGTAAATCATAAAGGATGTTACTAAAATTACGGGAATTAAACTGAGGAGTCTATTGACAACATATTTTAACATTCAATGAAGCTCCTTTCATAAAAGCTGCAACTATAAAACAAGAGAGGACAACGCCCTCCCTTGTTTTTAGCCTGTGTAGATTATCCAGCTTACTTATTTAGCGATATAAGCATGACGCCAGTCATGGTTGCCGCCGCCATAGAAATATTCGCCTTTCAAATCTTTATTATAGGCGATAACCAAATTAGCAATATACAGAGGAACCTGCGGGCATTGGTCAACTAAATATTTTTGTAATTCAATGCCGATTTCCATACGTTGTTTTTGATCCTTCAAGGTTGCAACTTCGTCAATCATTTTATCTGCTTTAGCGTCAGCAAAGTGATGATAGTTAGAACCGGAACCTGTGTAGAACAGGTCGCGATATACGAAGTCAACTTTGGAATCTTCGTTCCAACGCCACAGGAACAGGCTTTGCTTGCCGTCCTTGCAGGCAGCTTTCAAAGCAGCTTGTTCCATGGGAACCAAATCAACGGTAATTCCAATCTTAGCCAAATTAGCTTGAATTACGGTAGCAATTTGCTCATAGGGAGCGCCGGTTGCATAAGTCAAAGTAGTTTTGATAGGGCCGGTTACGCCGGATTCTTTCATTAGCTGTTTTGCACGCTCAAGATTAAAATCATAACCAGGCATTTCGTCATAGAATCCCCACAAACCACGGTTCAAAATGGTTTTTTGCAGAGTGCCCTTGCCGTTCAGAGCAGCATCCAAAACAGATTTTTTGTCGATAGCGCAAGCTACGGCCTGACGCAGCTTTTGGTTATCCCACGGTTTCTTTTCTACGTTGAAAGCAAAGTAGAAAAGACGAGTGCCGGGCTGTTCATAAACAGTAACCTTTTTGTCATCCTGCAAGAATTTTAAATCGCTGATAGGCGGATTTACGCATACGTCGATTTCGCCGGCCTGCAACGCCATTACGCGAGCAGAAGCTTCTATCATCGGACGGAATTCGATAACATCAGAAACGCCGGGAGCAAAGTTTTCGGTTGCGGGAAGGCTATTTCCCCAATAATCTTTAACCTTGTTCAAACGGCAGTACTCGCCTTGAACCCATTTGTCAAATTTATAGGGACCGGTACCAATCAGCCAAGGTTCCTTTACGCCGTCATCATAAGCTTTTTTAGATTGAATAGATAGAGGAACGGAAGACAGAGATTGGATAAATTCATTATTGTAAGAACTGATTTCAATTTCAATTTGATGCTTATCTTTAACGGTACATTTTACAAAGCCGGCCAGAGCGGATTTAATAACGTTCTTCATAGCCATGTCCAAAGTAAACTTAACGTCGTCAGCAGTCATGGGAGTTTTTTTACCATCATTGAAATATACGTCTTTACGCAGATTCATAATGATGTGGGTATCGTCAACAAATTTCCAATCGGTTGCCAAGCCGGGAACAAAACGCTCTTTTCCTTGAGAACCGTTGTTGAAAAACACCAAGGTTTGGTGAGTGTTCTTCAAAATAACGTTGTTAGCAGCATCCTGTTGCTTTTGCAGATTAAGATTGTTGATGTCGGCATCAGTACCGATAACCAGCTTCTCTTTGTGAGCAACGCCACCACCGGCAGCATTATCGGCTTTTTTTTCACCGCCGCCGCAGCCGGCAACAGCCATAGCAGCGATCATCAAAGCTGCCATGAGAAAAACTAATAATTTTTTCATAGTGCACCTTCCTTTTTATTTTTAAAAATTTTGTTAATTTTATTTTACACTATAATGTCATATTATGCAAGAAATTCATCTGTTCGCTGCCGCGTCAGTTTACTGTAGGAATCAAAAGGACAGACTCCACCAATTTTGTCTTACTAATCAAGTTATTCGAGCTTGACATGCCATTTAAGGGTCGCCAAGCATTCTGGGTTAGTAATATTAAAGCCAAATAGGGTTTTGTAACCACATCTTTTTTTGCATTTATAGGCTTACATGGCCCTCGGCGCTACAGGGTGCTAGTACTTTTTTCTACTCAATCTGGTCTGAGCTACTTTAAAATTATTCAGAATATAGTCAAGGCCATCTAATAACCTCTTATCGTCAGCTTCAGTATCCATTCCTTCTGTTATTTTCCTTACTAAGTTCTGCAATTCTTTTGCTTCTCCCCCTGCTCCTTTAAGGCATGCTGTCATCCTAAACAGGGTTTGCTTCAGACGAAAACCATCCAATACGTATTTAGACTTATCTAAATACGACAAAGCAGTCTTTATCCACATTCCTCCATCTGCATTTATATAAACTCTTTTTACTTTGCTTAAATCATAATGCTGTTCAATATATCTATATACTTGTACCCATAACCTCCATAACGGTCTGTTTGCTCGCCATATCCAGAATGCTGGCGTTTTCACCTGCTTTCCGGTAAGATGTCTGAGAAGCTTCCTCAAGGATACAGGCCTTGGCATCCTCACTAATAACGTTCATGACTCTCAATCTTCAAATATTTATCTAAAAGATATGCACTCTTGCCAGTAATCGTATGTTTAAATAAAGTTTTATGGAAAATAATAGGTCCCATAAAAGTAAGTAGTTATTTCGAGTCGGTACGGACTACAGGCCATTTCTGCTTTCGCGCTTCACTTTCAACCAGAAATTGGTTGCAGTCCTCCAATGTTTCAGAAATAATGTCCAGACCAAACTACAGGATCTCTTGCTGAACACTGTTAACGAAGTCAGCGATGTCTTCTGGATGAGAAATAAATTCTTCAATAGCTTTTTGCAAATTATGAGTGCCAAATGTGACAAAACGTTGTATACTAGTATGCAAATAGAACACCTCTATTGTGTATTTGTTTTTGTTTGGTCACTTAATAATAACACAATTTGGTGTTCTCTTTTATTTCCCGTTTTTCCTACAAAAACTTTACGCTAGCTGAAAAAAAACACGAACACTTTCATCAACTACAATACAATGCACACCAGCTAAACCGCTATATTCAAAACAAATGTTTGTTCCTAGCGTATTTCATGAACAACCACTCATATATTCTAAAAAATATAGTAGCGATATATTTTCACTCGTTCAACTCGCTTTTTTAACGCAAAAAGAGCCTTCGAGAAATTTTCTCGAAGGCTCTTTACTTGCTTCTTTTATACGTGCGGAATATCCGTAAACTCGCTGATTTCGCGGTTGATGGTACACAAGTCGCTTAAATTCAAATCGT